>Ga0310811_10001899_pt1 | contig 25946 bp, 21 predicted proteins | sample YCmetagenome_FD_207642 | JGI IMG/M metagenome (GOLD analysis project Ga0310811, IMG submission 207642) | Soil microbial communities from experimental microcosm in Duke University, North Carolina, United States - YC | ecosystem: Engineered > Artificial ecosystem > Soil microcosm > Unclassified ... | reverse complement strand
GTCATGCACCAGCGAATATGCATGAATCATTTCCACCGCGGCAGCGGCACGCGCCAATTCGTTTTCGTCTGCATCGAACAGCGCACCAGCCGCGAACACCAGCAGCGGACGCACGCGCTTGCCGCCGCCCAGCACCGCGTAATGCATCGCCTCGTGCAAGCGCTGCGGCGCCTGTGCTGTCGGCGGCAGATGCTGCATCAACGCGCGCTCCATGTCAGCCTGTACGGCTTTCATCCAGCTTTCAAAGCTTGCTGCCGTCATTCATCCGCCTCGGCAGAGTCGACATTGAACGGCTTTAGCATGTCGCCTTCCAGCATCTTGACCTGATTGTCGACCTTTTCCAGCTGCGCCGCGCAGTACTTCACCAGTTCGGAGCCGCGCTTGTACGCGGCAACTGATGCCTCGAGCGGCAGCTCGCCGGCCTCCATGCGAGCGACCAGTTGCTCCAGTTCGGCCATCGCATCTTCGAAGGACGCCGGCTGCTCCGCTGAAATGGGTTTCTTCGACATAGTTGCTGGAAAAAGGTTGAGCCCGCTATTTTAGAGCAAACCATCCATGCCGTCGCGAAACGGGCGTGTCGGCTATTTCAACGTATGACCAGAAAATACCGCGTTTTCCCATATCAAACCGGCAAAAGGTTTCCGGATTCCAAGACATCTGCGGGTGGCCCGACAGTGGGACCTTCGGGTATAATCTTTCGTTCTGTCCAAAATTGCCTCTTCACTTCGTTTGAACTTGGTTTTTGCGGATTCTTTCTCTCTTAGGTTGGTGCAAATTAATTTGGGGGTGGGGAATGTCCGATCTGTTGAGTCTCGCCAAACTGGCGCGTTCCAACGCGCAACTTCCTGTCGATGTCTACTTTGACGAAGCGCTTGCCAAGCGCGAATTCCAGCAGCTTTTCCTGAAAGGCCCGCGCTACGCCGGCCATGAATTGATGGTCCCGGAGATGGGCGACTACGCGACGCTCGCCTGGGAAAATGAAGGCCGCATGCTGGTGCGCAACCAGAACGGCATCGAATTGCTGTCCAACGTCTGCCGCCATCGCCAGGCCAAAATGTTCAACGGCCGCGGCAATGCCAACACGCTGGTGTGCCCGCTGCATCGCTGGACCTACGATTTGAAAGGCGAATTGATCGGTGCGCCGCATTTCGGCGAAACACCTTGCCTGAATCTTTCCAAAACGCCGCTGCAGAACTGGAATGGCCTGCTGTTCGAACAGAACGGCGTCAACGTCGCGCAAATGCTGTCCAAGCTCGGCGTGACGAAGGATCTCGACTTCAGCGGTTACATGCTGGATCACGTCGAGGTGCACGACTGCGATTACAACTGGAAAACCTTCATTGAAGTCTATCTGGAGGATTACCACGTCGAACCTTTCCATCCGGGCCTCGGCAGCTTCGTTAGCTGCGATGACCTGCGCTGGGAATTCGGCGAGCAGTACAGCGTGCAGACCGTCGGCGTACATCATGCGCTGGCCAAGCACGGCTCACCGAAGTACAAGAAGTGGCAGGAACAGATCATGCAGTTCCGCAACGGAGAAGCCCCGCCTTATGGCGCGATCTGGCTGACGCTGTATCCGAACATCATGGTCGAGTGGTATCCGCATGTGCTGATCGTTTCCACGCTGTGGCCGATGGGCCCGCAGAAAACGCGCAACGTGGTCGAGTTCTATTATCCGGAAGAGATCGTGCTGTTCGAGCGTGAATTCGTTGAAGCGGAACGCGCTGCCTACATGGAAACCTGCGAAGAGGACGACGAAATCGCGCTGCGCATGGATGCCGGCCGCAAGATTTTGCTCGACCGCGGCGTCAACGAAGTCGGCCCTTACCAGTCACCGATGGAAGACGGCATGCAGCACTTCCATGAGTGGTACCGGCGACATATTGACGTCTGATTCACCGCTTCACGATCATGCCGGGCTGGCTCCTTCACGACCAGCCCGGTTTTAATTTGTTCTCCTTCTTTTCCATCATGCAATCGCTCTGGATGCTGTTCGCCACCTTCGCCTTCTCCATCATGGGCGTGTGTGTGAAACTCGCATCAACACGCTACTCCGTTGCGGAAATCATCCTGTATCGCGGGCTGATCGGCGTGATCTTCATCTATGTGTTGATCCACCGACAGGGCGGCACGCTGAAGACGCACATGTTCTGGCAGCACCTGTGGCGTTGCGCGGTCGGGACCACCGCGCTATGGCTGTGGTTCATCGCGATCGGTCTGTTGCCGCTGCCGACCGCGATGACCCTTAATTACATGGCACCGATCTGGATCTCGGCCATCTTGTTTCTCGCAGCATGGCGTAGCGGCAAGCGCCGATTTGAATGGGGGCTGAGCAGTGCGATTGTCGCCAGCTTCATCGGCGTAACGCTGTTGCTGCGCCCGTCCATTCACCACGATCAATGGCTGGGCGGCTTTCTCGGGCTCTGCTCGGGTGCATTATCCGCGCTGGCCTACCTGCAGGTGCGTCACCTGGGCCAACTCGGTGAACCGGAATCGCGCGTGGTGTTTTATTTTTCCGCCACGGGCATGCTGGCTGGCTTGTTCGGCTGCCTGTTCGGTGCCGGACTGCACGGCGAGCCGATTGATCTGTTGCGTACCCATACGCCGGATGGCCTGGCCCTGCTGCTTGGCATCGGCATACTCGCTGCAGTGGCGCAGATGGCAATGACACGTGCCTACCGTCTGGGCAACACGCTGCTGACTGCCAATCTGCAGTACACCGGCATCGTGTTCTCCAGCCTGTGGGGCATCCTGATATGGAGCGACGTCCTCGGCCTGTCGGGCTGGTTCGGCATCGGCATCATTCTGCTGAGCGGCATTGTTGCGACGTTCTACAATATCCGCAGTGCGAGTGCCGGCAAGAACGCACCGCCGCCCGACCCGATCGCTGCAGAAGTGTGACGCCGCCAAGCAGGCCTCGCATTCGGCATGAAACCAAAGGACTTTTGATGGCCTACACCACACTGATTTCCGCAACCGAACTTGCCGCCCACATCAACGAACCGAACTGGGTCATTCTTGATTGTCGGCATGACCTGGGCAACCCCGAGTTCGGCCGCGCCGCTTATGTCGGCGGCCACCTGCCGCACGCGCAGTTTGCACACCTGGATACCGATCTCGCCGGCGAAAAATTGGACGACAAAGGCGCGTTCCGCGGCCGGCATCCGTTGCCGAAGCGCGGTACGTTCATCGCCACCTTGCGCCGCTGGGGTATCAGCGACGACTCGCAACTCGTCGCCTACGATGCGCACGGCGGCATGTTTGCCGCACGCCTGTGGTGGATGCTGCGCTGGGCTGGACATGAAGCAGTCGCCGTACTGGACGGTGGTCTGCCGGCATGGACAGCACAAGGCCTGCCGCTATCAGTTGAAATCCCGACGCCCATCGCCGGCACACTGACCGACCACCCTTCGCTGGTCACCGAAGTCGGAGCAAACGATTTGCTGCGCAATCTCGAAGGCGGCAAGCGTGTGGTGGTGGATGCACGTGCACCGGATCGCTTCCGCGGCGAGAACGAAACCCTGGACCCGGTCGGTGGCCATATTCCGCAGGCCAGGAACCGCTTCTTCAAGGACAACCTCGGCGCTGACGGTCGCTTCAAACCGGCCGAGCAACTGCGTGCGGATTTTTTGGAACTGGTCCGGGACCCAACGCAAGCCGTGATGCAATGCGGATCCGGCGTTACCGCCTGCCACAATTTGCTGGCAATGGAAGTAGCCGGCCTGTCTGGCGCAGCGCTCTATCCGGGATCGTGGAGCGAATGGTGCGCCGATCCATCTCGGCCGGTCGTGCGAGGATAGGTTTTTAATGTGCGTGGCGCGTCAGCAATAGCACGATCGCCACGCCCAACGCGATCAATACGATCTGCGGAATCGTTTCCCGTAAGGTCGCGCGACGCTGCATCTGCGGCATCAGGTCGCTGACCGCAATGTAGATGAAACCCGACGACGCAAACACCAGCACGTACGGAATCCATGCTTGCGAACGGTCCAACATCACGTAACCCAGCACGCCACCCACCACCGCCATCAAGCCGCAGATGATGTTGTAGGCATACGCGCGCCGCCGCGTGAAGCCGGCATTCAGCAACACGATGAAGTCGCCGATCTCCTGCGGAATTTCATGGGCAATGATCGCCAGACCGGTCAAGATGCCAAGGTGCGGATCGGCAAGAAAGGCGGCGGCAATCAAAATGCCGTCGGTGAAGTTGTGCAAGCCGTCGCCGACCAGGATCATCCAGCCAGATGCGCCGGCTTCCTGCGCATCATGTCCGTGCGCGTGACCGTGGCCGTCGTCCTCGTGATGATGCGAATGGCGCAGGATCGAAAATTTTTCCAGCAGAAAGAAACCCAGCAGGCCGGCCAGCAGCACGGCGAACAGCATGTGGGTATCGGCGCCGGACTCAAACGCTTCAGGCAATGCATGCAGCAGCGAGGTCGCCAGCAATATGCCGACTGACAAGCTCACCATGCGGTCCACTAGCTTGGATAGCAGCGCAAAGGAAAACAGGGCTGCGGCCGAGATGCTGAAGACTCCCGAAATAGCGGTGGTCAACACGATGGAAATAAGCGTGGGATTAATTTTGCGCCTCAACAAAATGCAACAAGGTTGCAAATTAACATATTCGACACATCAGGGCAAATGCTGAAATGAAAAACGCGGCATGTTGCCGCGTTCCCGCTTTTGTGCGGTTGCCTGCCGCGTCGAGGCACTTATCCTACGCCGTGGGTACGGAACCACTCCACGCAGCGACGCCATCCTTCCTTTGCATCGGCTTCCACATAGCTGGGCCGATAATCGGCATGGAAGGCGTGACCGGCGTCCGGAAACACGATGAATTCCGATTTGTTACCGGCCTTTTTCAAGACCTCCTGCATCTGCGCCACGGTGCTGACCGGAATGCCGCTGTCCTTCGCGCCATACAGGCCAAGGACCGGCGTCTTCAAGCCTGCCGCGATGTCGATAGGATGCTTTGGCGTCAATGCCGTCCTGTCGCCAACCAGGCGGCCGTACCATGCGACGCCCGCCTTCACTTGCGGATTGTGTGCCGCGTACAGCCATGTGATGCGGCCGCCCCAGCAGAAACCGGTGATGCCAAGCTTGTCGACATTGCCGTCATTGGCCTTGGCCCAGGCAACGACTGCATCGAGATCACCCATCACCTGCTCATCCGGCACCTTCGAAACCACATTGCTCATCAAATCGGCAATCGATTGATATTTGGACGGATCGCCCTGTCGCACAAACAGATCCGGCGCCAACGCCAGATAACCAAGCTTGGCGAAGCGCCGCGCGACATCGGCGACGTATGCATGTACGCCAAAAATCTCTGAAACCACCAGAATGACCGGCAAATTGGCCTTGCCTTCCGGCTGCGCACGATAAACCGGCACGTCCTGCCCGTTCACATTCACACTGAACTGTCCGACCGACAGGCCCGCGGCGTCAGTCTTGATCTCGTTCTGCGCGACCACCGGCATCACCGCCGCTGCGAAACCGCTGCCGAGCGCCACCTTCATGAAACTGCGCCGGTCGACGCCATCGGATAAGGGCGTCTTCGCCACCAGGCTGGCAAAATCTTCCTTCAGATCGTTCATCTCTGCTCCTGCAAGATCGTGCTGCGACTTGATGCCGCACTTCGCCACGCGCGGCAAACCGTCTTTGTGACACCTTAAACCAATCTGTATAAGGCCGATGGCGCGTGCTGTTGGTTCAGTGCGCCTCGTCCCAGTTCCGACCGACGCCGACTTCGGCGATCAGCGGCACTTTCAGTTGCGCAACGCCGGCCATCAGTTCCGGCAGCTTTTCGCGTATCAGCGGCAGCTCGCTTTCTGGCACTTCCAGCACCAGTTCGTCGTGCACTTGCATGATCATCTTCGATTGCAGCTTTTCGCGCTCGAGCCAGTCCTGCACAGCGATCATCGACAGTTTGATCAGATCCGCCGCCGTACCCTGCATCGGCGCATTGATTGCTGCGCGCTCGGCACCTTGCCGGCGCGGACCGTTCGGCGAATTGATTTCCGGCAGCCACAATCGACGACCGAACACCGTGCTGACGTAGCCGCGTGCCTTGGCTTCGAGGCGCGTCTCGTCCATGTAGCGCTTGACGCCGGCAAAGCGGTAAAAATATTTCTCGATGTAGCTTTGTGCGGCCGCGCGCTCAATTCCGAGATTGCTGGCGAGACCGAAGGCGCTCATGCCGTAGATCAGGCCGAAGTTGATTACTTTCGCGTAGCGGCGCTGCTCGCTTTCCACTGCGTGGCGTTCGACGCCGAAGATTTCCGCGGCAGTCGCGCGATGGATATCCTCGCCTTCCGCAAACGCGCGCAGCATGTTTTCGTCGCCCGAGATATGCGCCATGATGCGCAACTCGATCTGCGAATAATCGGCCGACACGATCACGCTGCCTGGCGATGCGATGAAAGCTTCGCGGATGCGGCGGCCTTCGGCGGTGCGGATCGGAATGTTTTGCAAATTCGGATCGTTGGACGCCAGCCGGCCGGTCACGGCCGTCGCCTGGCCATAGTTGGTGTGCACACGACCGGTCTTCTGATTGATCATCTTCGGCAGCTTGTCGGTGTAAGTCGACTTCAGCTTGGACAGGCTGCGATAGTCGAGCAGCACCTTCGGCAACGGATAATCCTCCGCCAGCTTCTGCAGCACTTCCTCGTCGGTAGACGGCGTGCCCGACGGCGTCTTCTTGACGACCGGCAGCTGCAGTTTTTCGAAAAAGATTTCGCCAATCTGTTTGGGCGAATTCAGGTTGAAAGGCTGGCCAGCCAGGTCGTAGGCCGTGGTTTCGATTTCCAGCATGCGGCGGCCGAGTTCATTCGACTGCGTGTTCAGCAAGCCGGAATCGATCAGTACGCCGTTGCGCTCCATCTTCTGCAGTACGACCGCCGTCGGCAGTTCGATCTGCTCGTAGACGTAGGTCAGCCCCTTGTCTTCCGCCACATGCGGCCACATGGTGCGGTGCAATTGCAGCGTCACGTCTGCATCTTCTGCCGCATATTCGGTCGCGCAGCCGATCTCCACCTGGTCGAAGCACAGCTGCGATGCGCCCTTGCCACACACATCGGTAAAGGTAATCGTCTTGCGATTCAAGTGGCGCAGCGCAAGATTGTCCATGTCATGATTGCGATGCGACTCGAACACGTAGGATTGCAGCAGCGTGTCGTGCCGGATGCCGCGCAGCGTGATGCCGTGATTGGCGAAGACATGGCTGTCATATTTCAGGTGCTGGCCGACCTTGGGCTTGTCCGGATTTTCCAGCCAGGCGCGCATCTTGTTCAGCACCAGCTCGCGCGACAACTGTACCGGCGCGTCCTGGTAGCGATGCGCGACCGGTATGTAGCAGGCCACGCCCGGCTCGCAGCATAGGGAAATGCCGACCAACTCGGCCTGCATCTGGTCCAGGCAGGTGGTCTCGGTATCTACCGAAGTCAGTTCGGCCGCATCGATCATCGCAATCCAGCGATCAAGCTCCGCTTCTGTCAACACGGTTTCATAGCGCTTCTCGATTTCCTGCGCCGCATCCTGGTCGAACAGCGAACCCTGCGGCGCGGCCGGCGTTGCTTGCGATGGCGCGGCAGCGGCTCCCGTCTCTTCCGTCAGTTCGCGCAACCATGTCTTGAAACCATGGCGCCGGAAAAAGTCGATCATCGCTTCCTTGTCTTCCGGCTTCTGCACCAGCGATTCAACAATCGATGTCATGTGCTGCGACAGGTCGCAATCGGTCTTTACCGTCACCAGCGTCCGCGCCTGTGGCAGCCAGTCCAGCGCCCGGCGCAGGTTCTCGCCGACCGCACCCTTGATATCGGCCGCGTGCTCAATCACGCCATCCAGCGTTTCGTATTGCGTCAGCCATTTCACGGCTGTCTTCGGCCCGACCTTGTCGACACCGGGGACGTTGTCCACCGCGTCGCCCACCAGCGTCAGGTAATCGACGATGCGCTCAGGCGGTACGCCGAACTTGGCAATCACGCCTTCGATGTCGAGCTTTTCGTTGCTCATCGTGTTGATCAACGTGACGTGCCGGTTGACCAGTTGCGCCAGATCCTTGTCGCCGGTCGAGATGACGGTTTCCATGCCGTGCTTGACGGCCTCGATCGCCAGCGTGCCGATCACGTCGTCGGCCTCGATGCCGTCGACCATCAGGATCGGCCAGCCCATCGCGCGCACTGCGTCATGGATCGGTTCGATCTGCTTGCTCAGATCTTCAGGCATGGCTGCGCGCTGCGCCTTGTAGGCCGGATACAGGTCATCACGGAAGGTCTTTCCCTTGGCATCGAACACGCACGCCATGTAAGCCGCCGGATAGTCTTTGCGCAGGCGGCGCAACATGTTGATCATGCCGTAGATGGCACCGGTCGGTGCGCCTTCGGCGTTACGCAGATCGGGCAATGCATGGAAGGCGCGATACAGGTAGCTGGAACCGTCGACCAATAACAGGGTTTTGTCCATGAGGGCAGTCTGAAAAAAGCGAAGCGCACGAGGATTCATGCGCGGGGAAATGCCTGCGATTATCTCAGAGTTTGAGACGGCGCCCGGCGTATGCGGTTCGCGCAGATCACAAGCTGTTTGTTACAATGGGATCGGTCATTCCATCAACCTTGGCTCGTCATGCTCATGCGCACATCCACCCTTTGCTCAGTCGTCACCTTGTCCGCCGCCCTGCTTGCGACACAGGCAGCTCATGCGCAGTCCGCGCCAACGGGACAGGACGTTGCGCCGCCGCCACCGGAAACCCAGCGCCTGGAAGAAGGTGAAGCACCGGCCGTCAACATTCGCCAGCCGGACACCAAGGAAAAGATTACGGAGAAGAAGTCGCAGGGCCGCGTGACGGAAGTCAAGGTGCAAACCGGCCGTACCACGTATTATGCGTATCCGAACGACCCGGCGGGCAGCGCGATGCGCGGCGACGCGCAGAGCGAAACGACGCGCCCGGTGCAATTCCGCGTAGGCGAATTTGGCCCGCCAAAGAACAAGCCGGAAGCGGAGGAGCCAGTGCAGACGCTGCCGCCGAATCCGCATCCTAACCCAGCCGCAGGCAAGTAGGGCCTTAGCAAGATCCATTTCCAAATAACGCACGCAGGTGCGTTATTTTTTGTTCTCTACACGCTTTCACGACTTCACTCATGGCAGTTTTTACTCCGGTCAGCCTGGATGACCTTTCCGCCTGGATCGCACAGTTCGACCTGGGCAAGGCCCGCGCGATCAAGGGCATTTCATCCGGTATCGAAAATACCAATTTCTTCATCACGACCGACGCCGGCGAGTACGTGCTGACCGTATTCGAGAAACTGACTTTCGAACAGCTGCCGTTCTACCTGAATCTGATGCGCCATCTGGCGGAACGCGGCGTCTTGGTTCCGGCGCCGATTGCGAACCACGCCGGCAGCATCATCAACCCGCTGCACGGCAAGCCGGCCGCTATCGTCAGCAAGCTACACGGCGACTGCCGGTTGGACCCGCAGCCGGTCCATTGCGCGGCGGTCGGCGCAATGCTGGCGCGCATGCACGTCGCCGCCCAGAATTTCCCGATGCAGCAGCCTAACCTGCGCGGCATCGCGTGGTGGAACGAGAACGCGCCGGTTGTCATGCCTTATCTATCGTCAGCCAACAAACAGTTGCTGACATCGGAACTCGCGTTCCAGAACGCCTTTGCCGCATCGGACACTTACGCGACGCTGCAAAGCGGACCAATCCACGCTGATCTGTTCCGCAACAACGTCATGTTCGATGGCGACAAGCTGACCGGTTTTTTTGATTTCTACTTCGCCGGCTGCGATACCTGGCTGTTCGATGTAGCGGTGACCGTCAACGACTGGTGCATCGACCTGCAAAGCGGCGAGCTGGATACCGCCCGCGCGCGTGCGATGCTGGACGCCTATCATCTCGAGCGCCCGTTCACTGCAGCCGAACAGGCGGCCTGGCAGCCCATGCTGCGTGCCGGCGCGCTGCGCTTCTGGCTGTCGCGGCTGTATGATTTCCATCTGCCGCGCGAAGCGGAAATGCTGACGCCGCACGATCCGGCACACTTTGAACGGATCTTGCGTTTGCGCATCGAACAAGCGGTTCCCCCACTTTTCACTACGGCTGGATAATGGAAAAATTACCTGCAAAAGTCGGCTGGCTCTGGATCAAGGAAGGCTTTGCGCTGTTCCGCAAGCAACCGGCCGAACTGTCGACGCTGTTTTTCGGCTATATGTTCCTGATGCTGGCGATCGGCATGATCCCGGTTCTGGGGCAGCTGCTGCCACTGATCCTGATTCCGCTTTTCTCGATTACGTTCATGCAGGCCTGCGCCTATGTGGAAAGCGGCCGCAAGGTCTACCCGAACCTGCTGCTTGCCGGCTTCCGTTCATCGGAAGTGCGCACGCTGTTCCAGTTGGGCTTGCTGTACCTGGTCGCCGCCATCATTGCGATTGGCGCCTCGACGCTGATAGACGGCGGCACCTTCTGGCATGCAATTACCGGCCGCACCACGGTCAGCGAGGAAACCGTGCGCAATTCCAATATGAGCATGGCCATGCTGTTCGCGGCGATCGTGTATTTGCCGGCGGCAATGGCGTTCTGGTATGCGGCGCCGCTGATCGCGTGGCAGAAAATGGGACTGGGGAAAGCGATTTTCTTCAGCTTCTACGCGGTGCGCCGTGCGATCCGGGCCTTCCTCGTGTTTGGCCTGGCCTGGGTCGCGCTCAACATCATCCTGCCGGCGGTGGTCAGCACGATCGTCGGCATGCTGACGCGTTCTGCTACGGCAGCGATGTTCACGCTGTTGCCACTGTCGGTGGTGCTGACTGTGGTCATGTACTGCTCGTTCTATCCGACCTACACCCGCATGTTCGGCGATCCGCCGGAATTCCCCTCGCCCGACCGCTCGTAAGACGCAGTATCAGCCAAGCTTGTCCAGCTTGGCGATGCTGAGGTCGAGCAGCTTCATGCCGTGCTTGCCGAAATTGATGTGGGCACGTGCACTGCCGCCACTGCCTTCGATATTGACGATCACACCCTCGCCAAACTTGGCGTGACCCACCGATTCGCCGATGCGCCAGCCGACATCTTTCCTACCCATGTTTTGCGCGATCTGATTGGTACCGGGACCAAAGGCATCTTCCCACTCCGCCTTCGGATTGGCGAACCAGTGGTGTTGCTGTACCTTTGGCGACAGCCACTTCAATGAATCTTCCGGCATCTCGTCGAAGAAACGCGACTTCATGTTGTAGCGCGTCTGGCCGTGCAGCATGCGCGTTTGCGAAAAACTGATGTAAAGCCGGCGCCGCGCGCGCGTAATCGCGACATACATCAGGCGGCGCTCTTCTTCGATGCCTCCCTCTTCCTTTTGTGAATTTTCGTGCGGGAAGAGCCCCTCTTCCAGGCCGGTGATGAAGACGGCATCAAACTCCAGGCCCTTGGCCGAATGCACCGTCATCAGCTGCATGGCATCCTGCCCGGCTTGCGCCTGGTTATCACCGGCTTCCAGCGAGGCATGCGACAGAAAGGCGGATAAGGGCGACATCACGGTCGCCAGCGGCGCATCCGCGTCCAGCACCTCGATGCCTTCATCGGTAGTGATCGCCGCGCCAGCCATTGCTTCGCTGCGCGGCCCAAGCAAGGCTGGCGCATCGATGCCGAAGCCTTCTTCGGAGACGAACAGCGTAGCGGCGCTGACCAATTGCTCCAGATTCTCGATGCGGTCGGCACCTTCCTTCTCATTCTGGTAATGCGCGATCAGGCCGCTGGCTTCCAGCACGACCTGCACCATTTCCGGCAGCGGCAGGTTCTGCGTCTCGAAGCGTGCTGCCTCGATCAGCTTGACAAAGGCGCCCAGCGAGGTACCGGCCTTGCCGGTCACGTACGGCACGGCGGCATACAGCGAAACGTTGTATTGCTTGGCGGCGTCCTGCAGCTGTTCGATGGAACGCGCACCGATGCCGCGCGTCGGAAAATTCACCACGCGCAGGAAAGCCGAATCATTGTGCGGGTTATCCATCAACTGCAGGTAGGCGATCGCGTGCTTGATCTCGGCACGCTCGAAGAAGCGCTGGCCGCCATACACGCGATACGGGATGCCTGCCGAGAACAGCGCGTGTTCGATCACGCGCGACTGCGCGTTCGAGCGATACAGGATCGCAATTTCGCTGCGCGTACTGCCTTCCGCGATCAGGCTCTTCGCTTCCTCGATGATCCACTGCGCTTCCTGCAGATCGCTGGTCGCCTCGTAGATGCGCACCAGTTCACCATGGCCGGCATCGGTGTGCAGATTTTTGCCCAGGCGCTTGGTGTTGTTGGCAATCAGCGTATTGGCCGTATCGAGAATATGGCCGTGCGAACGATAGTTTTGCTCGAGCTTGATCAGGTTCTCAACCTTGAACTCGCGCTCGAAGGCGCTCATGTTGCCGACGTTGGCACCACGGAACGCGTAGATGCTCTGATCGTCGTCGCCGACCGCAAACACCGCATTGTGCGGACCGGCCAGCAACTTCAGCCAGTTGTATTGCAGGTTGTTGGTGTCCTGAAATTCGTCAACCAGAATATGGCGGAAGCGGCTCTGGTAATGCTCGCGCAGTGGCTGGTTGCGCGACAGCAGTTCGTATGTGCGCAGCAGCAGTTCGGCGAAATCGACCACGCCTTCCCGCTGGCATTGCTGATCGTACAAGTCGTACAGTTCGACGAACTTGCGGTTGTAGTCGTCGAAGGCTTCCACCTGGTGCGCCCGCAGGCCGTTTTCCTTTGCGTTGTTGATGAAATACATCAAGTTGCGTGGCGGATACTTTTCATCGTCGATGTTGTTCGCCTTCAGCAGGCGCTTGATCATCGACAGTTGATCCTGCGAGTCGAGAATCTGGAAAGTCTGCGGCAATGCCGCGTCGCGGTAATGCGCACGCAACAGGCGGTTGCACAAACCATGAAAGGTGCCGATCCACATGCCGCGCGTATTGATCGGCATCATCGCCGACAGGCGCGTCATCATCTCCTTCGCCGCCTTGTTGGTGAAAGTTACGGCCAAGATGCCGGCCGGCGATACTTGTCCGGTCTGGATCAACCACGCAATCCGCGTCGTCAGCACCCGAGTCTTGCCCGATCCGGCGCCGGCCAGGATCAATGCGGATTGGGAAGGCAGGGTGACGGCGGCGAGCTGTTCGGGATTGAGGTTGTGAAGAAGATTTTGCATTTATCGATTATACCGGTCAGGGGGTCGGCCCTTCGGCGCAAATACGCTCCATACGAAGGTAGATGTCGGTTCCGGTCGGTGCAACAGCGCTTTGAACAACTGAAAAATAAGTAAGCAGTAACTTATAATGCTCGATTCGACTCAATTCACCGCAAAATCATGGAATTAGCCAAGTCCTTCGACCCAGCCGACATTGAAACCTTCTGGCGCGCCGAATGGGAAAAGCGCGGATATTTCACGGCCACCGTCGATCCAGCCAAGCCTTCGTTCAGCATCCAGTTGCCGCCGCCGAATGTGACCGGCACGCTGCACATGGGCCATGCGTTCAACCAGACCATCATGGATGGCCTGACGCGCTACTACCGCATGCGCGGCCATAACACGGCATGGATTCCGGGGACAGACCACGCCGGCATCGCGACGCAAATCGTGGTCGAGCGCCAACTCGATGCGCAAAAGATTTCGCGCCACGATCTCGGTCGTGAAAAATTCCTCGAAAAAGTCTGGGAGTGGAAGGAAAAATCCGGCTCCACCATCACAGGCCAGATGCGCCGCATCGGTGCCTCGGCCGACTGGCAGCGTGAATACTTCACGATGGACGAAACCCGTTCGAAAGTCGTGGTCGAAGTGTTCGTAAAACTAGTCGAGCAGGGCCTGATCTATCGCGGCAAACGCCTGGTCAACTGGGATCCTGTTTTGGGCACCGCGGTATCCGACCTGGAAGTGGTGTCGGAAGAAGAAGACGGCCACATGTGGAACATCCGCTATCCGCTGGCCGACGGCTCCAAGTACAAATTCCCGATTGTGTTCGACGAAGAAGGCAATCCAACCGAATGGGAAGAGCGTGACTTCATCGTGGTCGCTACCACGCGTCCGGAAACGATGCTGGGCGACGTCGCGGTTGCAGTCGATCCGACCGATGAACGGTACAAGGCGCTGGTAGGCAAGCTACTCACGCTGCCATTGTGCGGCCGCACGATTCCGCTGATCGCCGACGAATACGTCGACAAGAATTTTGGAACCGGCTGCGTGAAGATCACGCCGGCGCACGACTTCAACGACTACGCCGTCGGTCAGCGTCACAATCTCGACAAGATCAGCATCCTGACACTCGATGCGAAGATTAATGGCAACGCGCCGACCGCGTATCAAGGCATGGACCGTTACGTCGCGCGCAAGCAGATCGTCGCCGATCTCGAAGCGCAAGGTCTGCTGGAATCGGTCAAGCCGCACAAGCTGATGGTGCCGCGCGGCGATCGCACCAACGTCGTCATCGAACCGATGCTGACCGATCAATGGTTCGTCGCAATGAGCAAACCCGCTCCGGAAGGTACCTTCAATCCAGGCAAATCGATCGCCGAAGTCGCGCTGGAAAAAGTCGCCAGCGGAGAAATTAAGTTCATCCCAGAAAACTGGACCACCACCTACAACCAGTGGCTCAACAACATTCAGGACTGGTGCATCTCGCGTCAATTGTGGTGGGGCCACCAAATCCCCGCGTGGTACGACGAGCAGGGAAACTACTACGTCGCGCATGATGAGGACGAAGCAAAAGCCAAGGCCGCCGCTGCCGGCTACACCGGCGCGCTGAAGCGCGATGAAGACGTACTCGATACCTGGTTCTCATCCGCGCTGGTGCCCTTCTCCACGCTCGGCTGGCCGCAAGAAACGCCAGACTACAAGGCGTTCCTGCCGTCTTCCGTGCTGGTCACCGGTTTCGACATTATCTTCTTCTGGGTGGCGCGCATGGTCATGATGACCGCGCACTTCACCGGCAAGGTGCCATTCAAGACGGTGTATGTGCATGGCCTGGTGCGCGATTCCAGCGGCCAGAAGATGTCGAAATCGAAAGGTAATACGCTGGATCCAATCGATCTGATCGACGGCATCAGCGTAGAAGATCTTGCCGCCAAGCGCACTGCCGGTCTGATGAATCCGAAGCAGGCCGCCAGCATCGACAAGGCCACGCGCAAGGAGTTTGCTGCGGGCATTTCGGCTTACGGCACCGATGCATTGCGTTTCACGATGGCAAGCTACGCCTCGCTCGGTCGCAACATCAATTTCGACCTTCACCGCTGCGAAGGCTATCGCAACTTCTGCAACAAGCTGTGGAACGCGACGCGCTTCGTGCTGATGAATTGCGAAGGCCAGGATTGTGGCTTCCGCGATGCGCCATGTGCCGCTGGCGATTGTGAACCTGGTGGCTACACCGACTTCTCGCAAGCCGACCGCTGGATCGTGTCGCTGCTGCAGCGCGTGGAAGCAGATGTCGCAAAAGGCTTTGCCGACTATCGCTTCGACAACATCGCCTCTTCGATCTACCAATTCATCTGGGACGAATATTGCGACTGGTATCTGGAAGTTGCCAAGGTGCAGATCCAGGCCGGCACCGAAGCGCAGCAGCGCGCTACACGCCGCACACTGTTGCGCGTGCTGGAGACGCTCCTGCGTCTCGCGCATCCGATCATTCCATTCATCACCGAACAACTGTGGCAAACCGTTGCACCGCTGACCGGACTCAAGCTCAACCCGGACGGCGACACCATCATGCTGCAGCGATATCCGGAATCGCAGCCGGGCAAGATCGATGAATCGTCCGAGCAATGGATGGCGGAGCTGAAGGCAATGACCGACGCCTGCCGCAATTTGCGCGGTGAAATGCAGTTGTCGCCGGCGCAGCGCGTGCCGCTGATCATGGAAGCCGCCGATGCCGAACAGCAGGGACGCCTGCGAGCCTTCGCGCCTTACCTGCAGTCGCTGGCCAAGCTGTCGGAAGTGCAGGTGGTCGCTGCCTTGCCGCAGTCGCCGGCGCCGGTATCCATCGTCGGCACCACCAAGCTGATGCTGGAAGTGGAAATCGACGTCGAAGCCGAACGCGAACGCCTGACCAAAGAAATCACGCGTCTCGAAGGTGAAATCGGCAAGGCCAACGCCAAGCTGTCGAACGAAAGCTTTGTTGCGCGGGCACCCGCACAGGTGGTGGCGCAGGAGAAGGAACGTGTTGCGAACTTCTCCGCGACACTAGAAAAATTGCGTGAGCAGTTCGCCAAGCTGTAGTCGCAACTTGCATAATAAAAAGCGCGGGCATGCCCGCGCTTTTTATTTTCTAGTCAACACCCTGCATTCCCGCTTGCGCGGAACGACGAAGCTCGCTGCCAACAAAGTGCGGATGCAAGTGCCGATACGTTGCGAACGCCCAAACTCATCCGTCAATGTGTGCAACCAACGGTAAATGATCCGACGCTTTTTTCGCCAGCGGTGTCGCATGCACATTGATGCGCAATAGCCGGTGCCGCGGGCTGATCCAGATGCGATCCAGCGCGAAAATTGGCCAGCGGGACGGAAAGGTACGCAGTGTCGGCACCGGTTCGAAATGCGTGACCAGCCGGCGCAAGCAACGGCCCCACACGAACCACTCGTTGACATCGCCCATCAGAATCACCGGCATGCGGTCAGTGTCGAAGCGCTGCAGCAGCTTCCCGATCTGGTCGCAGCGCTCAGCCGGTCGCAGACCAAGATGCGTGGCGACGATACGCAAGGGATGACCATGCACATCCAGATCGGCATCCAGTGCGCCGCGCGGTTCGCGGCTGCCGAAGGACAGGTCGATCGTGCGCGTCATGCGAACCGGGTAACGGCTCAGCACCGCGTTGCCGTAACGCCGATGCGGCAGATTCAGCGCCGGTCCTTCGACCGCATGAAAACCGGTTGCCTGCTGCAGTGCGCTCAGCACATTCTCACGCCGATTGTCGCCGAGCGGCACTTCCTGCAGGGCGACGACATCCGCATTGATTTCCTGCAGTACGGCAGCCACGCGCTGCGGATCGAAACGCCGGTCGGTACCCACGGCGCCGTGAATATTGTAAGTTGCGACGGCCAGCGGCCAGGGATCGAGATCAATCGGCATCACGATTTCCGGCGTGTCGCTCATGGTATTCATTTTGCTCCTTGCTGCGCCGCACGCGGCCGGTCGAAAAGCTTTTGCAATCCCACCGCGATACCAATCAGCAGCACGCCGATTGCAGCGAGGATCGCAAAGGCCAGCGGACTCGGATGACGGATTGCTTCGGCCAAATGGTGGACAAAGATCACCGTCAGCACGATCCCAGGGCTCATGCCGAGCGCGGTACCGAGCATGTAGTCGCGCAGGCCGATGTGCGATGCGCCGGCGATCACATTGACCACCGTGAACGGCGCGATCGGCAATATGCGGATGATTGCCATCGCGAGAATGCCGCGCTTGGCGATGCGGCGGCTGAGCCGGTTGACCCGCGCGCCCAGATAGCGCCGTACAGTATCGCGCCCGATCCAGCGACCAAGCAGATAGGTGAATACGGCAGTAGCTACCGAACCGACGATCGCATACAACGCGCCGTACAGGGGGCCGAACACAATGCCAGTCACCGCAATCAATAACGTGATTGGAATAATCAAACCGGCAAGCGTATAGAACGCAATGACGATCAGCGGCGTGAACGGCATGTCGTCAATGCGCTGCGCGACTGCGATCAGCGAGGTCAGGTTGACCCATTTTCCCAGTGGCGTGAAACGCCATGCCAGCGCACAGATTGCCAGCGCCAGCGCGAACATGCCGAGCCCGACCAGCCGGCGCGGCACCGGCTTGCGTGCATCCTTCGGCACCAGTTGTGCGATCAGCTCATCTGGATTGATCGGCCGTTCGGGATCGAACACCGCGTTGGCAGGAATCAGTGCATCTGCACTCGGAATCGCGATCGGATCGAATTCGATCAGCCAGCGCCGCTCTGTCTTCAGCTCGGCAATCGCCGCATGTAAGCTGCCCAGCCGCGCTAATGCGCCGGCAACTGCCTGCGGCGAGGTATCGAGATGCTCGGCCAGCAGGCGGTTGCGCATGCCGGCAATCAGTTCGCGGATGCGGGCACAGTCCTCCTCGTCGCTGCCGTTGCGGGCGTCGATCACCAGGTTGCATTCGGTATCCAGCACCAGCGAACGGTTGCTCATGTTGGCGGATCCGACGCAGAACAATTCATCATCCACCGCAAAGACCTTGCTGTGCACGTTCAGGCAGTCGGCGCCGAGCCCGGGAAGGTGGGGACAATACATGCGGTAGCGCGCCTTCGTATCGGCGGCCTTTAGGCGCGCGTGAACGCGGGCGCGCAATACCCCCATCGTCGCCTGTTCCAGCCAGCCGCTCTGCATTTCAGGCGATACGATTGCGACTTCAGGTGCATCGTCGTCATTCAGGCGCTCGGCCAGTGCGGTGGAAATAAGGTCCGACGTGAAATACTGGTTCTCGAAAAACAGCATATGACGAGATGAAGCGATCGCATCCAGATACAGCTGGCGGATTTCGAAGATGCCCGGCTCGTTCTCGAACGCTGGCTGCGTGCGTGCGATGCCGATGCGCAGCTCGTTGATATCGGCCTGCACGCTGTCCGGCCACGGATCATGCAAGACCTTGGACGGCGCGGCGATCGCAGTACGTCCGGTTGCCACATGCCAGCGATGGCGCGCCAGTTCGCCCAACACCGCGGCAGCATCGCTATCGACCAGCGCCTGCACGTCATGGAAAGGCGCATAGGACTTGCCGTCGGCATCACGGCGCAAGGGGTTGTCGCAGGCGTGCTCAGGCGTATCCCAGCGGCTGCGCGTCAGGTCGAGACCACCGACGAATGCAATGGCATCGTCGATCACGACGATCTTCTGGTGGTGCGATGCGCCGACCGGATGGTGGCCATCCATTTGCACCATCAACCGCCGCTGCGTTTGCCATCCCTTACCGTATGCGGGTGGCAATTCGCGCTCCAGCGCGTACAGCATCGCGAAGTCCCAGTTCAGCACATGCACGTGCAGTTCGGGACGCGATTTGACGAGCGCTGACAGGAATTCGCCCAACGCTTCCGGCCAGCCATCGTTGGCACCGCCAGGCACCAAATGCACGCGACTGTCGATGTCCCAGCTGAGAATGAAGATGCTGCGGCGTGCATTGCACATCGCCTGCCGCACCGCAGAGAAATAAGCCTGTGCGTCGATCAGCAGCGAAAAGCGCCGCGCCCGTGCGATCTGCCAACAGTTGTGGCCAGGCCGCAGCAATCCGCACTTGGCGGAACTTGCAGGGAAAGGCGCAAACGGCTCGCCGGGCGGTGGCATGCGATCACGATCGGACATGTCCGATGGATTGCAAAGAGACGGCGAAGGTTCCTTTGATCCGGGGGCCGCCACACCGCGGCCGCACATACGGATCAGACGAAAATCAAACGAAAGACAGCGTCATGCCCGGCAAGCTCACGCCAGAAAATGCGGTGGACCAGGTCTGTCCCGGTTTGACCGGGCAGGCGGTGGTCAAAGCGCCGGTAGCGATCAATTCGCCGGCACGCAGTGGTGGAAAATGCGGCTGCGTTTTCAGTAACTGGTGCAAATGCCATAACGCATGTACCGGGCTTTCCATTACATCGCTGCCGAAACCCGCACTTTGCAGCGAAAATTCGCCGCCCTCACTGCGCGACAGCGAGACGCTGGCATTCGGCAAGATGGCGCTCAAGTGCTGCCGTGTCATCGCCGACAGCATGTGCGGCTCGCCGACAATCAGCGTGCCGTGGAAACCGAAGGCAGCGGCCAGGTCAGCCACGGCGAACTTCCAGTCGGGAAACGGACAGGTAACTACTTCAAACCCGTGCGCCATCCAGGTTACGCATTCGGCCATCTCCTCCACGCTCGCGTCAGTCGGCGGTGTTTTCCCCAGCATGAAGACGATTTCCGGCTCAAGGCGTGGCTGCACTGCGCCGCGCAAGCTTTGCACGCCTTGATTGTTGTCGGCGTAGCGTACCGTGGTGTCGTACATCGGCGCCCATATTGGCGCGCTGATCTGTTCCGCGCCAGCAGGCCAGAGTCTGGGATTGGTCAAGCCGATCTTGCGTCCTACCAGCTTTTCGCCTTGCGCGAGGCGAATGTCCAGGATGCGGCGCGCGATCTCGTAGCCATCGGCCAGCGAAATACCTTCCTTGCTCAAACACGGCAGCTTGCGCGCGTTGGCCCGCGCCTCGAGCAACAGATGCGCGTAACGGTTGGCTTGGGAGGTCATCAACATGGCGGGCTCATGAAAGTTGAACGAAGGCAACAACGATTGTCTTCGACGCAATATTTTTATACAAGGGGGCGACGCAGCCGCGCCGAAAAAAGGTTTGCGGTTGACTGTCAGCAAGGCACCAAGTTCAACCTCGCCCTAGCGGCGTCATTCAAGAACGTTTGAGCTGCCTCGCTAGATGACGATCCAGCTGATTGGCGAACTGGCGGATATCACTCTGGCTGAAGGAAGCCGGGCCGCCCGTTTCCACGCCACTGCTGCGCAATTGATCCATGAAACTGCGCATCGTCAGAAATTGCTCGATATTGTCGTTTGTATAAAACTCGCCGCGCGGGTTCAAGGCGTATGCCTGTTTTTTCAGCACATCCGCTGCAAGCGGGATATCGGCGGTAATCACCAGATCGCCAGCCTGTGCCAGCCGCACGATCTCTTGGTCAGCCACGTCGAATCCGGCCGGCACCTGCACCGCCTTGATGAAACGCGAAGGCGGCGTGCGCAACAGCTTGTTCGCCACGAGTGTCAGCGGAATCTCGAGACGATCGGCGGCGCGGAACAGCACATCCTTGATGACGTTCGGGCAGGCGTCAGCATCGACCCAGATGTGCATGCTTTCGAGTGTACGAACGGCGCTTACTGGCCGTTCCACAAGTCGCCGCTGGGATTGGTTTGCGGCGCGACAACGCCGAAGTGCTGGTAAGCGACCGGCGTCGCGATACGGCCGCGCGGCGTACGCTGCAAGAAACCCTGCTGGATGAGATAGGGCTCGAGCACGTCTTCGATAGTGTCGCGCTCTTCCCCGATCGCGGCAGCCAGATTGTCGAGGCCGACCGGGCCGCCGTTGAACTTGAAGAGCACTGCTTCCAGCAGCTTGCGGTCCATCACGTCGAAGCCGACCGGATCGACGTCCAGCATGATCAGCGCCGCGTCTGCCATTTCCTTGGTGATGCGGCCGCTACCCTTCACCTCCGCATAATCGCGCACGCGGCGCAGCAGGCGGTTAGCGATACGTGGCGTGCCGCGGCTGCGGCGTGCGATCTCGAACGCGCCATTGTCATCGATCGGCGCATTCAGCAAGGCAGCGCTGCGCGATACGATCTTCGTCAGTTCCAGCGGCGTGTAAAACTCCAGTCGCGCCACGATGCCGAAGCGGTCGCGCAGCGGATTGGTCAGCATGCCGGCGCGCGTGGTGGCGCCTACCAGCGTGAACGGTTGCAGGTCGAGCCGCACCGAACGCGCGGCCGGACCTTCACCGATCATAATGTCGATCTGGTAGTCCTCCAGCGCCGGATACAAAATCTCTTCGACTACCGGCGACAGGCGATGGATCTCGTCGATGAAGAGCACGTCGTTCGCTTCAAGATTGGTCAGCAGTGCAGCCAAGTCGCCGGCGCGTTCCAGTACCGGACCGGAAGTCTGCCGCAAGTTGACCCCCATCTCGCGCGCGATGATATGTGCCAGCGTGGTCTTGCCTAAACCCGGTGGGCCGAACAGCAACGTGTGGTCGAGCGGTTCGCGCCGCTGGCGTGCGGCGGCGATGAAGATTTCGAGTTGGCCGCGCGCCTTTTCCTGGCCCACGTATTCTTCTAGATGCTTCGGCCGCAATGCGCGCTCGATCGCTTCCTCGTTCGGAGAAGCGGGCGTCGCCGCAATGATGCGCTGTTCGCTGAAGTCGTCGGTCTGAATGCTCATGGTTGCATTGTAGCGTGGTGCGTGTGGCCTATGCGTGCGTCTGTGTCGGTTAAGCGCCCTTGGTATTCGCCCAAGATGGCATTCCCGCGAAGGTGGGAACCTAGTACGACCGTATAAAACCACATACGACGGATCACATGATCAAACATCATTGTGGCGCTTCTGGATTCCGGTCTTTGAGGATGACAGCTTACAGAGAGTCGCTATGGATCGCGGCTTGTTACCCCTTTGACAGCGCCTTCAAGGCTAGTTTGATGCCATCAGACACGCTGCTACCGGCTGGCACTTGCTTCAAGGCCAGCATCGCTTCCTTGTCGGAGTAGCCAAGGGCGAGCAAGGCGTTCAAGACATCAGACGACGTGTCACCGGCAGCAGCATGACCGCCGGCGCTAATGTCCGCACCCAGCTTGCCCTTCAATTCCAGTAGCAGACGCTCCGCCGTTTTCTTGCCGATGCCCGGCACCTTTGTCAGGCGCCCTGCTTCCTGCAGCGTGATCGCCTGTGACAGATCATGCACCGACATGCCGGACAGAATTGACAATGCGGTGCGCGCACCGATGCCGCTGATCTTGATCAGTTCCTTGAACACATTGCGCTCTTCCGCGGTGCCGAAACCGAACAGGATGTGCGCATCTTCGCGCACCACCAGGTGCGTCAGCAGCACGACCTTTTCGTTCAGGTTAGGGAGATTGTAGAAGGTGCTCATCGGTACATTGACTTCGTAACCGACGCCGTTGCAGTCGAGCAGAATTTGCGGCGGATTTTTTTCCAGCAACGCGCCGGAGAGACGACCTATCATCGCGATGACCCGATAAAAACGATTGGATGCGCAGCCGTCTGGCCGCACGATGCTGCACTATAAAGCAAGAATGAGGGGGCGGCCCGGGCGAGCAGTCAAGGATCAGCCGACCAGACGTCCGCCGCGCACACGCAATCCCTTCTTCGCCAGTTCCGGCGCCAGCGCGCCAAGGGAGGACAGCGCGTCGCCGCTGTGCGCGTGGCAAATCGCCACGCCGAGCGCATCGGCAGCGTCGGTACCGGGCAAACCCGGCAGCTTCAACAATCGCTGCACCATGTCCTGCACCTGCGCCTTTTGCGCCTTGCCGTGGCCGGCCACCGCCTGCTTGACTTGCAGCGCTGTGTATTCGGAAACCAGCAGGTCGGCACCGACCAGCGCGCAGATTGCCGCACCGCGCGCCTGTCCAAGCAATAGCGTCGATTGGGGGTTGACGTTGACGAACACCTTCTCGATCGCCGCGCAGTCCGGACGATAAATGCCGACGACTTCGGCCACGCTTTCGAGAATAGTCTTCAGGCGCTGCGGCAAATCAGCATCCGCCGTCTTGATCGTGCCTGACGCCACGTACGTCAGCTGATTGCCCTGCTTGTGGATCACGCCAAAGCCGGTGGTGCGCAAGCCAGGATCAATGCCAAGAATTTTCATGAAACGCCCGATAGGAGAACGTTCACATCATAGCGAACGTTCGCCGGTACGAATGCATTAGTGGCGGAAATGCCGCGTGCCGGTCAACATCATCACGATGCCGTGCTCGTCAGCCGCATCGATCACTTCCTGGTCACGCATCGAGCCGCCTGGATGGATGACGCTGGTCGCGCCAGCTTCGACGACAACATCTAGGCCATCGCGGAACGGAAAGAAGGCATCCGACGCGACCGCCGTGCCGACCAGCGACAGGCCAGCATTTTGCGCCTTGATCGATGCGATCCGCGCGGAATCGACGCGGCTCATCTGGCCGGCGCCGACGCCCATCGTCATGCCGTCCTTGCAGAATACGATCGCATTCGATTTGACGAACTTGGCAACGCGCCACGCGAACATCAGGTCCTGCAACTGCTGTGGCGTCGGCTGCTTTTTCGTGACGACTTTCAACTCCGCGACTGCAACGTTCTTCGCATCCGGGGATTGCACCAGCAGACCGCCGCCAACGCGCTTGAAATCATAGTTATTGACTGCATCGCCAAGCGGAATTTGCAGTAGGCGCACGTTCTGCTTGGCAGCAAACACTTTCTTCGCCTGCTCGGTAAACGACGGCGCGATCAGCACTTCAACGAACTGCTTGGCAACGGCCTCCGCCGCATTGCCGTCCAGCTCGCGGTTGAAGGCGATGATGCCGCCGAAGGCTGAGGTCGGATCGGTCTGCAAGGCCTTGCTATAGGCTTCCAGCGGAGTAACGCCAACCGCGACGCCGCATGGATTGGCGTGCTTGATGATCACGCAAGCCGCTTCGTCGAAGGTCTTCACGCACTCCCATGCCGCATCGGCATCGGCGATATTGTTGTACGACAGTTCCTTGCCCTGCAGCTGGGTGTAATTCGCCAGCGCGCCGGCTTGCGGGTTGGCTTCACGATAGAACGCCGCGGACTGATGTGGATTCTCGCCATAGCGCATTTCCTGCACCTTGTCGAAATGCAGATTCAACGTGGCCGGATAGCTGCTGCGCGTCGCGTGCGCCTTGTCTTCGCCGAGCGAAGTAAAGTAGTTGGTGATCGCGCCGTCGTACTGGGCAGTGTGCGCGAATACCTTTTTTGCCAGCGTGAATTTGGTCTCAAAGCTGACTTCGCCGTTGCCGACTTTCATTTCGCTCAGTACCTGTTCATAGTCCGATGGATCGCATATGACCGTGACATCTTTGTGGTTCTTGGCCGACGAACGCAGCATTGCAGGACCGCCGATGTCGATGTTCTCGATCGCATCTTCCAGCGAGCAGTGCTCACGCGCGATGGTTTGCTGGAACGGGTAGAGGTTGACAACCACCATGTCGATGGTCGGGATACCGTGCATTTCCAGCGCACTAGTATGTTCCGGAAAATCACGGCGCGCGAGGATGCCGCCATGCACTTTCGGATGCAGCGTCTTTACGCGGCCGTCTAGCATCTCCGGAAAGCCGGTGTAATCCGCCACTTCCGTCACCGCGATGCCGTTGTCGGCCAGCAGTTTGGCCGTGCCCCCGGTCGACAGGATGCGCACTCCCATGTCGGCCAGTGCACGCGCAAAATCCAGCACGCCAGTCTTGTCGGAAACGGAAATGAGAGCTTGTTTGATCATGATGAAACCTGACGGAGTGAAGAGGTGAAACGAATTTGATGATGCGGCTGACGGCGCGCAAGACGCACGCATTTTTACAGCAGGCCGTGCTGCTGCAGTTTCTTGCGCAAGGTATTGCGATTGATGCCCAGCATGTCGGCAGCCTGAGACTGGTTGCCGCCGGCACGTTCCATCACGGCTTCAAGGATCGGCTTTTCGACGGTAAACACCACCATCTCATACACGTTCGATGGCGTCTGCTCGCCCAGATCCTTGAAATACTTTTCCAGGCTCTTCTTGACGACGTCTTGAATGTTGTCTTTGCTCATATCGATTACGTGGATGAAATAGTTCAGGGCCTGCCGCGTTGCAAACGCTGCGCAGACCCCGTAGTCGCAATCCTGGTCAGGCGGCCTTTGCTACCAAAGGCGGCATTTCCTCGGCCGGCCGATATTGTAACCGCTCGCCATACGCCAGTTGCGATTCAAAGAACGCATCCAACGCGGCCAATTGCACTTCGCAATCGTCCAGCTTGTTCATCTGCTGGCGGAACGCCTCGCCGCCTTGAAGTTCGCGCACATACCAGCCGATATGCTTGCGCGCCGTGCGCACGCCGAGATATTCGCCATAAAACGCATAATGCGCGCGCAAATGTTCCGCCATCAGTCCGCGCACCTCCGCGATGGTCGGCGACGGCAAGTACGCGCCGGTGCGCAGGTAATGCGCAATCTCGCGGAAAATCCAAGGCCGGCCCTGGGCAGCGCGGCCGATCATCACCGCGTCGGCGCCGGTTGCCTGCAACACGTATCCCGCCTTTTCCGGCGACGTGATGTCGCCGTTGGCTACGACGGGAATCGATACCGTCGCCTTCACTGCCGCAATCGTGTCGTATTCCGCTTCGCCGCTGTAGCCGTCGGCGCGCGTGCGGCCGTGCAGTGTCAGCATCGCGATGCCGCTCTGCTCGGCAATGC
>Ga0310811_10001898_pt1 | contig 25947 bp, 20 predicted proteins | sample YCmetagenome_FD_207642 | JGI IMG/M metagenome (GOLD analysis project Ga0310811, IMG submission 207642) | Soil microbial communities from experimental microcosm in Duke University, North Carolina, United States - YC | ecosystem: Engineered > Artificial ecosystem > Soil microcosm > Unclassified ... | reverse complement strand
TGCCATATTGAGGGCGGCATTTTGTATGTCTGTGTTGATAAAGCGATAGGTTGTAGCTGTCTCCATGACTTTTTTCCTTCGTGTCCCACTTTTCCAGGTGCAAGAATAAATAGCTTATAGTCTTTGTTTCTCGCGTGCTGCCTGTTTCCATTTTTCTCGTTGGGCTTCGCGTATCTCCTGAGAGGCGGGGATATAGCGGGCAAGAAATTCCTCACGAAAAGCGGCATAGCTACCATTCAGAATTACTTCACGTAGCCGTTGTGCGAGGCGTAGCATAAAGCGAATGTTATGAATACTGCCGAGGCGATAGTAGAGTTGCTCCTCAGTACGCGCAAGGTGATGAACATACGCAGCACTATAGTTCTGGCAGGTATAGCAGTCACAACCCTCTTCAATTGGTCCATGCTCGGTACGGAAGCGTGCTTTTTTGATGCTCACACGACCGTCCTGTGTAAATAGACCACCATGACGAGCGACACGCGTAGGGAGTACGCAGTCAAACATGTCCATACCCAGACCAACACCTATCACCAGATCTTCTGGCGACCCAACACCCAGCAGGTGACGTGGTTTATCGCGTGGCAAACTGGGGGTGACATGATTGAGCATCTCCCACATCTGTTCTTTGGGTTCACCAACTGAAAGTCCACCAATTGACAGACCGGGGAAAGGCATCTTTCCGATAATCTCCGCGCTCTGTTGCCGTAGTTCTGGTTCAAACGCTCCCTGTACAATGCCGAATAGGGTCTGTTCTGGTCGCTGACGCTCTTTCTCGATGAGTGCGCGTTCTTCCCAGCGATGTGTCCATTCCATTGCTTTTTTTGCCTCAGCAGGGGAACAGGGGTAAGGGGCACAGATATCAAGTGGCAGGATAATGTCCGCGCCAATCTCGGCCTCAATCTGCATGATCCGTTCTGGTGTCAGAGTATGATACGACCCATCGAGATGAGATTTGAAGACTACACCATCTTCATTCAACTTGCGCAGGTGTCCCAGACTCCAGATTTGAAAGCCCCCACTATCTGTCAAAATGGGACCATGCCAGTTCATAAAAGAATGAAGGCCACCAAATGATTGAATCAATTCAGAGCCAGGTCGTAGCATCAAATGGTAGGTATTGCCAAGAATGATTTGAGCACCAGCAGCTTTAAGCTCTTCAGGAGAGACGCTTTTGACGGTTGCTTGTGTACCGACAGGCATAAAGATAGGGGTTTGGATTGTGCCATGAGGCGTTTCTATTGTTCCCGCCCGTGCCCAACTGTCGGAACATTCAGCGTCTATAGTAAAGCGAAATGATGACATGTATTTCCTGTTATAAAAAACAATACAATGGATTATATGTAGGATTGAACAAATAGAGCAAAAACAGTAATGCTCAATATCCCTCTTTATATTTTCTCATAAACGTCAAGTACAGGTAAAGAGAGAGCATATGACACGTTTTCTTCCCTGATATCAAGTCATATGAGCGGTGATGGGATAGAGAATACTTGCAATAAAAAATAGCTTCAACAGCATAGACCCATGAATATTAACAAAAGAATTTGGTTATAAAAGATACATAAAAATATGTACTATAGAGAAAATTTCACGGGAAAATGCTTGCAAATCGCGTACAGATAGTGTATGCTTTCAAGCGGTATCCCATCTCGGTCTCGCATACAGTGCTCGTCCAGGGTAGAATCCCCCGCTGGTATAGGGAAAAAGACTGGTGACATCTGCTAGGATATGGACCTGGAGGATTACCAACATAGCACCAAGGAGGTCCCTAGTTGAATTTCGTTGATAAAACCCTAAAATGCCGTGAGTGCGGTCAAGATTTCATTTTTACAGCAGGGGAACAGGAGTTCTACCAGCAAAAAGGGTTGATGAATCAGCCTGGTCGCTGTCAGTCGTGCCGTTCCGCTCGTCGTGCTGCAGCAAATGGCGGTAGCCGTGAGCGTGCTCCACGTGAGATGCATACTGTAATTTGCGCTGAGTGTGGTACTGAGACGCAAGTTCCATTCTTGCCGAAAAATGATCGCCCTGTCTATTGCAGTCCTTGCTTTGACAAAGTGCGTATTGCCCGTGGTTAAGTAATTGCTGACAGTGCTATTTCTACTTGAGGATGTTCGTTTCCTGTTTATGATGTGAATGTCACCTGATGGACAATGGCGTCAGCAACCAGTCTTTTCCGATTAAGAGCAGCAGAGAGGCTTAGCCGAGGTATGTTCTTGGCTATGCCTTTACCACGCTGGCTCTTTTTTTGTCTCCATCCGCCTCTCAAGCCGTTTAAGCATGTTATCCTGATCCCGTATCCTCTGCTTTGACATCAAAACTGACATCAAAAGATTGGGGATTTCTTTACATAAAAAAAGCCCAAAGGTATCGAAACGATGACCAGGTATACCATATTTCTCTTTTTTGTGAAGAAGAGTGTTATAGAGATAAATAGAGTCTGCATCCTTGAGAGTGAAAGCAGGGTGCAGGAGCGGCAACCCCCTTCCACACCATCCGGAAGAATAGAGAGCAGCTAAATACTGGATAGTTACCTGTATTTATTGTATTTATTTATTTGTATATATTTAATGTTAATAAATTGCTTTTTTTGTTATATAGTTTGGTTAAATAATTATAATAAAATTAAAAAGAGTGGTCTTACACTTTTTTATTAAAATTACATTGGGCGTAAATTTTAATGAAATTTAATGTAAATGATCTTTCATTTCTAATCATGAGATTGTAGAATCAGTACTTATTGACGAAAATATCTATTTCGTCTGTATGTGTTCCTGTCTGATTGCTAAGTGCCCATGTTAAGAAAGCTTTTGTGATCAACTGAAACGAAGAATAGAGAAAATGAATAATGTGATGATGTATTAGAACAGAAAGGAAATTTCATGAACTCCAACACAACGTCACAATGGTGGGCAAAATCGATGGCTGTCGTGCGTATTCTTTTTGGGGTCGTCTGGGCGATTGATGCCTGGTATAAATGGCAACCAGCGTTCCTTATGAATATGCCTCATTACTTGTCCCGTCATATCCAGGGGCAATTGCCAATTGCCCAGGTCTGGATGAAAATGTGGGTGGCTATTGTCGATATCAATCCTCATCTTTTCGGCTATCTTGTCGCTTTGGGTGAGACGGCGGTTGCTTTAGCGTTGATTCTGGGGCTTTTCTGTAATCTAACATATGTGGTGGGGGCTATCCTTTCGTTTATCATCTGGTCAACGGCTGAAGGGTTTGGTGGACCATACCATGCAGGAGCTACGGACATCGGGACATCCGTTATGTATGTCTTCATCTTTGCTAGCCTATATCTGGCAGCAACCAGTCGCTATATAGGGATTGATCGTTCCCTGGCGACGAAAATGGGTCGATTTGGTTTTCTGACTGCTATTCCAGGTAAAGCACTTGTTCCTGCATCTGAAGAGGATGTGCCGCAAGAAGTTGAACCATCATATACACATGCTTAACATCTGTGCATGAAATCTATATGCTTGGAAATGTTGGTGGGGTATAAAGAACATGGCATCGTGTTCTCTCAATAGTTGGAGCGCGATGCCATGTTCTTTGCGCATGTTAACAGGAGTTGTTTTGTATAGAAGCAACGGAGCGGTTCCATCTGCTATACAAAAGTGACGTAATTGGCGTAAATTTATAGGAGATACGTACGTACATTACCAGACGATTCTGTCGGGGATGGATAGCCTATGCATGAGTAATGCCTGTATGAACGGAGTTTGTAACTCTGTTTGTGCGGCATGATATGCAGATAAAAGTACTCTCTGCACAGGAATAAAGGCCGTTTGCTAATTGTTCTCAGTAGTAAGCGAAGTGTTAGTGTTTTTAACCTCATCATACCCACCACAGTCATACATTATGACACCTTAGTAGGTACTTGTGAACGATATATCTGCTTGACAGTCTCACTTTGCTCTTTATAATAGATTAGTAACATCTGTTTTCGCCCCCCTTCCCATTTAACATGACTTGTAGGCATAGTGTACAATAAAAGAATAACTTTTATTCGGTATTGTGTATTGTGTCGTGGAGGGGTGTATAGGGCACATTGGATAGACACAGCAGATGATACAGCATGTAGTAGCAGGTAATGAAAGTATGGCTACCAATTTTGATAAAGTAACAGACGAGTCCCAACAGAAAAAAGATATGGGGTACGTAGTGCCGTTGGTAAAGACCACCACTACGTGGGATACGCATGTGCCCGAATCGCGGATGACCCTGGAGGACTTGCTCACTGAGACGCAGCGTTATTTAACTCCGCAGGATATGGAGAAAATTCGCCATGCCTATGATCTGGCTGATCATGCGCATAAAGGCGTTGCACGTCGTTCGGGGGAGCCATATATACAACACCCCCTGGAGGTAGCTTTTCTGCTTGCTGGTATGCGTATTGATGCAGATGGAATAGTATCTGCCCTCCTCCATGATGTCGTAGAAGATACTGAATATTCTCTTGAGGATTTGCGTGAGCATTTTGGCACCGCTGTGGCGAATATTGTTGACGGCGTTACAAAATTTGATGCTTTGGCGGGGAAGCAGCCAGCTATTCCTGTTGTATCTGACGATGCCAACGACATGGGAAAAAACGCTGCGGAAGGAGTTTCTAGCGTTGAGTCGCAGGAGAATACGCCAACATTACCTTCACTGGTAGATAAGCGCCGTATGCGTAGTGAGACGGTGCGCAAAATGCTGCTGGCAATGGCTGAAGATCCGCGTGTGGTGGTATTAAAGCTGGCTGATCGTCTGCACAATATGCGTACTCTGGGAGCGATGTCTCCAGCGCAACAACAGAATAAGGCTCGTGAGACAACTGAGATTTATGCTCCATTGGCTCGACGGTTGGGCATGGCACTGGTACAGGCCGATCTGGAAGATTATTCGTTTGCTTATCTGGAAGCAGAGAAGTATGAACGGCTCTCGCGTCTGGTTAATGAAGAGGTAAAACGTCGCCTGTTCTTTATTGGTGAGGTGTGTCGTATCCTGCGCGAAGAGATGAAGCGAGCCGGAATTGATGCTGAAGTCATGGCCTGGCAGAAGCATCTTGCCAGCATCAACCGCAAGATGGAAGTAAACGCGGATGAGCTTAGCAACGTGCATGATCTGGTTTCGTTTCGCATCCTGGTGAATTCTGACTATGAGTGTTATCTGGCTCTGGGTCATATTCATGCGTTGTGGCGACCGAAGGATGGGCGTATTAAGGATTTCATTGCTACACCAAAGTTAAATGGTTATCAATCTCTGCATACAACCGTTTTTTGCCTGGACAATCGGCTAGCTGAAATCCAGATTCGCACACATGATATGCAAAGAACCGCCGATTATGGCCTTGCCAGTTACTGGTTCCTGAAGGAGCGGATGGGCAAGGATGAGCAGAATGCGGAAGTAAAGGGTGAGGTAATCCCTGGCAGTTGGCGTCTCTCTTATCGCGAGATGGTGACCTGGATTGAGCAGTTGCGTGAATGGCAACGTTCATTGCCACAGGGTGCTGACGAGTTTGTGGAGGCTGTGAAAGGCGATATTTTCCAGGAGCAGATTTTTGTGTTCACCCCTCAGGGGGAAGTGAAAGATCTGCCACGTGGTTCTACCCCATTGGATATGGCCTACCGTATTCATACTGATATCGGTGATCACTGTGCGGGTGCGCGTATCATTACAGAGACTGATGATAGTGGTCGTCTGGTCACACGTCTGGTGCCACTTGATTATGAGTTAAAGGGTGGCGAAATCGTCGAGATCATGGTCAATCGCACTGTTCATCCAACACGTGACTGGCTCTCTTTCGCACGTACAGCCGCGGCTCGTAATAAGATACGGCGCTATCTTAAGACCTATGAGCGCGAGATTAATCTGCAAATTGGTCGTGAGCGACTCACGTTAGCATTGACCACTGCCGGATTCGCAGGTATCGACGAGAATATAGAAAACGAGTTAAAAAAGCTTTGTGTTGAGGAACCCACCTCTAGCACTGTTTTTAAGAAATATGCTACTATAGAAGATATCTACGTAGCATTGGGACGCGAAGATCTCTCGATAGATGTTCTGCTTGCACATTTGTTGCCATTGATAGCACAAGGTGAAGGCGGGGATGCGTCCTCTACGATTGAGCCTAATGGTGACAGCTATCATACCAGAGAGCGTGATAGAGTTGTTCAACTCTGTTCATATTGTTGTCCTATTCCTGGTGATGAAATCGTTGGTATTTTAACACCAGATCAGGGGATCATTGTCCATCGTACAGATTGCCAGATTACCAGACGTAACCGCGAATTCACGAATGTTCAGGTTGATGTACACTGGCATCAGATCAAGCCGGAAAGTTATCGGATTTCTATTGCTTTGACGGCTCATGATCGATCTGGTTTATTGCGTGATGTGGCTGCTGTAGTGGCGGATGCCGGTATTAACATGGTTTCAGTGACTTCAACTACGCATCCTTCGATGCAAAAAGCAATTATCACTGCTACGTTAGAGATTAATAGTGGGGATAATGTGCTTGACGAGATAGAAAGAATTGTCCGCCGCCTGCGTCAAGTAAAAACAGTTGTCAGCGTTGAGCGGGCTTCAGGAAAATAGCACACCGTTCGGGGGGGATGATGTGAATGTGGTAGTGGCATGATGATACACGTTAGTTTCCTCCCCTCCTCTTCTCGGAATAATGCTTGCAGGTTATAGACTACTGATGGAGACAGGTATTGTTTCCCAGTGTAATGCGCATTGCTCATGGAGCAATCTGTCACATAGATATGTGCGCACCACAGATCGATAAGCTAGCGAAATCTATTAAACCGGACTTATGTTGAAACGTATACCAGAGTAGAGAGCAGTTCGTATACTCTTATGGATAGTTTTTTGAATAGTAAAGATTGTATGTACAAAGATTGTATGTACAATGATGCGCTATCATGTAGTTTCTCAACGATAATTGATGAATGCTCATTCGATAGCGGTAGTCGAGGAAAATGAGAGATACTGGTTTGTTTCTCGGAGAGAGAAAGACACCAAGTGGACATAGATGACTATGATAGATAGGTCTATAGAACAGAAATTGACAGGGCAATCATACTCTGAGGCTATTAAGCAACTTTTAGTGCTAATACGCCAGTATATGGCTCCTGCTGAGATCGAACATATACAAAAAGCGTTTCAGCTTGCGTTAGAGGCCTGTCAGGGTGTCCCTGGTACGAGTGTTCGCCCGATTCCCCCGCTGGAACATGCGCTTGCAGTAACAACTATTCTTGCACAGACGATGCATGTTGATGCTATTGGCATTGCCGCTGGTCTGGTCTTTGAGGCTGTTGATGCAGATCTCTTGCTACTAGAGCAAGTTTCCTATCACCTTGGGGCGCCTACTGCCCGCGTGATTGAAAGTATGTTGAATTTAAACATCCTTGAGCGTAAGAAGCAGACGGCGGCGACTGGTGCGATGCTGGTTGTACAGAATACCCAGAGTTCGGCGACAAAAGAAGATGAAGCCGCACTGGAGAGCAAAAAGCCCCGTATCCGTGAAGCTATGCGCCGTCAACAGGCCGAGGCCGTGCGTAAGATGTTTGTCGCGATGGCTGATGATCCACGTGTGGTGTTGCTCAAATTAGCCTATCGGTTACATGCGATGCGACTGATGGTACATCCGGAGTTTCGCGGTGAGCAGCAGGATATGTTAACGCTGGCTGAAGAATCGCGTGAGATCTATGCTCCTCTGGCTGGACGTCTGGGGATGTCCAAGGTTGAGAGTGAACTGCAAGATCTGTCATTTCAGATTTTAGAGCCAGATCGCTATATGTGGGTACGTAATCTTCTTGAAACAGAACGTAATCAATGGCGTTCATATGTTGATCGGGTATGTGATGTGCTACGGGCTGAAATGGCTGCGATTGGGGTAAAGGCTGAGATCTCTGGTCGGGTGAAGCATGCTTATAGTTTCTACAAGAAGGTTGCACGTACGGTTGGGGATGACGAAGATTTTGAGCATATCAAAATAGCGGCTGATATCAGCCAGATCCACGATTTGATTGCATTTCGTATTCTGGTAGACACGACGTTGGATTGTTATGTGGCGTTGGGTCATATCCATAGTCTCTGGCGTCCAAAAGAAGGTCGTATTAAAGATTTTATCGCGAACCCCAAACCCAACGGATATAGCGCTCTGCATACGACGTTGTTTTGCCTGGATGATCAACTGGTCGAGATACAGATTCGTACTCATGCAATGCATGAGATGGCGGAATATGGTGTCGCAATGCACTGGCATTATAAGGATGTTGGTGATAATGCTTCGGCTTCGGCAAAAGAATTGTTGACCTGGCTACGGCAATTGACAGAATGGCAGCATGAATTGCGCAGTGCCAATACCAGTGATACGGATTTTGTGGAAGCAGTTAAGGATGATATTTTCCAGGAACAGATCTTTGTACTGACTCCAAAGGGCGAAGTGAAGGATCTGCCCGTAGGTTCGACGCCTCTTGATTTCGCGTATCGTATTCATACGATGATTGGCGATCACTGTGCTGGCGCACGCATCATTACTGAGACAGATGGCAAGGATGGTAATGAGCGTCTGATTTCTCGTATGGTGCCACTGGATTATGAGCTGAAGAATGGTGAAATTGTTGATATCATGACCAGTCGCAGTGCTCACCCAACGCGTGATTGGCTCAGTTTTTCGCGCACTGCTGCCGCTCGTAACAAGATACGGCGCTACCTCAAGATGAATGAGCGCTCGATTAATATCCAGATTGGTCGTGAACGGCTAGAGCGAGAACTTAAAAATGTCGGGCGTGCGAGTGATGCTATTACAGAAGAAGTGGAAAACTGGATCTGCAATGAGTTTCAGATGGCTTCTTTTGAAGATCTGCTGGCGGCTATTGGAGCTGATGATTTGCGCCCTCGTGGTGTTGCGGTCAAGTTATTGGAATACTGGCAGCAGCGCGAAGGAAAAGACGAGAAAGACGCTGATCCAAAAGAAGAGCATTTGACACTGCCGACAACGGTGGCGACCCGGCAAACGACAGGACAATTGGAGGTTGCTGGTGTCAGTGGTCTATTAACCAGACTCGCGAATTGTTGTTGTCCGTTGCCTGATGATGACATCGTGGGGTTTATTAGCCGAGGTAAGGGTGTGATTGTCCACCGGACTGATTGTCGGAACATCACGCGTTTTCAAGAGAAAGATCGTGAGCGGTTAATACCTGTGAACTGGTCTGGTATCAGTCAGCATCAATATTACGCGCCGATTGTGATTAATGCGCGGGATCGAACTGGTTTAATCCGTGATCTGGCGACGATTGTCTCAGATGCGGGGGCCAATCTGATGACGATTAGTTCACGTGTGAATTCAAATCATCAGACCGTTGTGATTACCGCGACGCTGGCGATAGATGATCTGGATCAATTGCAACGTCTTTTCTCGCGCCTGGAAAAAGTAAAAGGTATTACTCAAGTCGCCCGTGACCTTGGCTTGCGGAAGAAGAAATCCTAGCAGAAGCCTGAGTTTTGCGCATAATCTGTGCTGTAATGCAAAGTCCCCTGGGTGGATGTAATTTGTTGAAAATGCACCCGCCCAGGGGACTTTGCAATATATGATCACCTACAGAAAATGTAAGAGAGATTTTTTCCTGGAAACGTAGTTAACGTTGGTAATGGCTACCCTTATCCGCGTAGACGATCAAGCACTGGCGGTTGGCGCAATTTTGCCAGCGCCCCTGCCTCAATCTGGCGAACGCGTTCGCGGGTAATGCCTAACTCACGACCAACCTGTTCTAATGGATGAGCCTGACCATTGCCAAGACCAAAACGGAGTTGTAGTACAAGTTGTTCACGTGGGGTAAGCACTGATTCCAGCACACGTTGAACTTCATCCTTCAAAGTCTGCGTAGTCGCAAGCTCTTCTGGAGAAGCGGATTCATTATCAGCCAGTACATCACCCAGTTCTTGCTCTTCATCTTCACCGACGGGAAGTTCAAGTGAAACGGGAGCACCAGGGGCTGCCTGTAATTCAACCATACGTGCGGGATCAAGCCCTGTCGCCTCGGCCAGTTCAAATTCCGTTGGTTCACGACCAAGTTCCTGTAACAGACGTTGGCGTTCACGGCGAATCCGGTTGAGCGCGGTATTTACATAGACTGGTAAGCGGATCGTGCGTCCCTTATCAGCGACCGCACGACTGATTGCCTGACGGATCCACCATGTTGCATGAGTGGAAAAACGGTGCCCACGACGCCAATCGTAGCGTTGTACTGCACGGATCAAGCCAATGTTGCCTTCCTGGATCAGATCTAGCAAGGTCAGCCCACGACCAACATAGCGTTTAGCGATGCTCACCACGAGACGTAAATTCGCAAGAATAAACTGTTTCATGGCATCGCGATCGCCTGACTCAATCTTTTGTGCTAATTCTACCTCACGCTCGTGGGTAATCATGGGAACGCGTCCGATTTCGCGCAGATAGGTCATAACAGCATCGGACTCACCTGCATCGGCAGCATTCACCTGATTTTCGTCCGCATCTTCTGAGCGACGACGGCGCATAGCAGGACGACGAGTAGCATGCTCATCGGTAGCAGTAATTGATGGAAGATGCAATAAAGGATCGACTTCGAGATCTGATGAATGTGATCCATCGTGCAGATCTTCGGCGTCGTCTTCTTCTTCTATGTCCAGAGGGCTGGTTTCGATTTCAAGTGAACCAGTATCGATAGCTTCGATATCGTCCTCCATCTCATGATCGTCTTTTCCAGTCTCCGCATCATCAGGTATATATTCAAGATCCTTGGTAAGAAGTTGCTCGACAATATCGAACGATTTCTCTAGATCTGTAGTATTTGATTTTTGTAAGGTAAGCGTATTTCCCGTCATGGCACGCTCTGTGTCAATCATTATGCGCCCTCCATGAAAAGTAGTATATCCTAAGCAGCAAGATATCTGTCTGGTCGTCAGTTTGGTCCTACACTCAGGGAAAGCGAGCCTTCTATCGGACCCTGCTGTCCGAGTGCCGAGTGGGAGGAAAGTAATGACATGCATTCCGCTTCTTCATATAGAAACATCGCCGAGTCGGAAAATATTCCTTCTCTAATTATAACGCACGTCACCTTTTCATTCTAGTCCCCTTTGGCGTGGAATTAGCGCTGTTTCCTTGGGAAACATGTAACCTGTGTGTGATCCATCTGTACTTTTATACGTTTGAAATTGCTCTAAAGTGGCAATGCGATAACTCTTTTTATTTAAACTCACCTTTCTGTGATGTGAATGTGAGTTTATTTGAATTTTTCGCTTCTGATACGTATCTTGTTCCAATATGGCGTTGTGTGGATTGTTCCTCCTTTTTTGCTTTTTTTAGATGTTGTACTGTTTTAATGAGTAATCTGACAAGATAGATGCCAATGAGCAATGTGAAAATAAGAAGTGATGCCCTGTTCATGACATCCCCAATTCCCTCCCAACTGGCACCAAATGTGTAGCCTAATGTAAGTGGAAGGATTGCCGAGATTGTTTCTCCTGCCAGGTCATAGATAAGAAAACGCTTGAATGGATAGTGTTCTATGCCTGCGAGGAGATTAATTGCACCTCCTAATGCTGGTACGATACAACGGCTTAAGAATATTGCCCAGGCACCGTGCCGTTGAAAGTATTTTTGTGAACGTTCGAATGCCTGTGGTGAAATCAGACGAAAACGTTTCTTTTGCATCAACTGCTGTATTGCTCCGACATTGAGTTTCCGCCCAAGATAATAGCCACAGCTATCCCCACACGCTGAAGCTGTGACTGCGGTAATGAAAAGATACACAAGCTGAAAATCTCCCAATGCCGCAAAAGCACCTGATGCAAGCAATATGAGACTGATAGGTAACGGAGCACCTATGGCTGCGATAAAGATGCACAACCAGAGAGCCGGATAGCTATAGCTCTGGAACCAGCTCAAGAGAAACGGTATCAGTGCATTCAATAGTAGAAAATCTCCCCTCTTCCAATTGTTGGAGATGGATATGGTTGAATTGGATGGGTATTGCGATAGAGGATGATACTCTGTTGAATGCATGTGATAAGTTGATGTATCGACTCTTTCCGTTTCCTTGCAAGGATCTGCAGTGTGCTATGGCCTGTTATTCGATTGTCAGGGAGCCGCAACGATGCATAGAGTATATTGACTGGTATATGATAAATGTGCGCAATATAAGGTAACGTCATCCAGGGCTGTATTAGCTGAACATCATTCTGCTTGAGCTGGTATTGGTGATCATGGATGTTCTGTATTGCTTGTAGTGTAGCATGAGCCGTGAAAAATAGAATGGCAAACACGACAAACAAAGATAGAACAATAAGTATGAACCGAATGCGCAGACTCACAAACGATACTCCGCTTCACATAACAAAAATGCAATGTTATACTGAACCCTTTTTTTAGCATACTCTATTTTTTTTGCGCTGGCAATTCATGTTCGAATTTGTGTTATATCTATCTACATCGTTGCATGATGTACCGTAGCTTTATTACCATTGTTTGTTAAGTTTTTTTCGAAAACGTTGATTTTTTATGGACTGACAAAGAAATTCAAAATATAGTTTTAAGATTAGATCAGGATTTACTCTCTTTTGTCTTGACGTATTTGATGAGAAACGACTGGTTAAAGGATATCTGGCGTGCTTGTAATTGGCGGCGGAAATAGTAGTGACTTGTGCTAATAGTTCGTGTACAATATCCACTATGGATGATTTTACACAGCTTTTACAGGTCAATGTAAAGCGTATAGATAAAGAGTTACCGTTGCCATTATATGCGACGGCAGGTTCAGTCGGTTTTGATCTCTATAGTCGTGAAGATACTGAGATCGCGCCACGGCAATTGGGGCTGATTCCCGGTAATTTGATCGTGGAAACACCGCCTGGATATATGCTGATGCTCACGATGAGGAGCAGTACGGCACGACGTAAAGGTTTGCTCATACCCAATGGGGTAGGGATTATCGATCAAGATTATTGTGGTGAGGGGGATGAATTGCTGATTTCGGTTTATAATTTCCGTGATGAAGCCGTCCTGGTGAAGCGTGGTGAACGCGTTGCTCAGGGCATATTTGTTCCTATCGCTCGTGTTTCCTGGACTGAAGTTGATGAGGTTGGTACCGGGCGAGGGGGCTTTGGTAGTACAGGTGTATAGTCGTTATGGATTTGCCAGATTATTATGCCGTCCTTGGGATATTCCCGGAGGCTACGCAAGAACAGATCAAGCATTCGTATCGAACTCTGGTTCGTACCTATCATCCAGATATCAATAAGAGTGCTGGCGATACGCGGATTAAACAGATTAATGAGGCATATGCTGTGCTCAGTGATGCGAGCCGGAGAACTGTGTACGATATCGCACGTCTGGAACAGAAGAAGCATGATGTGATGATTGATGTGCTTATCAATCAGCGTGAACTGGCTCGTCAGCAACGTCTACAACGTCGGAAGCGTATGACCTGGAAAGAGGGGGCAGTGGGTTTTGTACGTGAGCTAAAAAAAGAGATGCGTCGTCAGGATTGACATTGATGTTTACGCGGTAAGCAACCGGTGCGGTTTGTGAGAAACCGCACCAGCAGGAATTATCCCTGTTTCTGTTTATCTTCATCACGACGCGTTTGCAGGAATGACAGGAGTAAAGAGCCAACCAGAGTACAGACAAGTACAATCTCCATGGTGCTAAATGTCTTTTTCTTTTGCATTTTTTTATCCTTCCTTATTCATGCTCTATGTGAGAGCAATGTTCAGAAGCTATCCTCTCCATTCTGAACTGCTGATTTTCAGAACGATATATTTCTACTCTATTGTATTTTATTTTATCCATAATTGGGTGCCATCGCTGTATTTTTGCACCAGATGAAGATGTTGATGTACCCAATTATCGAATTGAGGTACCTGATCCAGTCGTTCTGTACTATATGCGATCATTACGCCCTGCACCTGTGGTTCAGATGCTGTGGTGATCAGTTCCTGCGCGGTCACATCTCCGGTGGTAATACGGACGGATGATGTATCGACCAGATAAGGAGGGGTACTACGATTGCCCATTGCCAGCGTGAACTGTGCATCGGTAATAACGAGTTCTCCTGGTTTGATATACGATTGTAAGCTCTGCGCGATCACGCGGTTTTCCTGCGTAGCAGGTGAATTATTATCCGCTATAATGCCTTTATAATAATATCTTATTGTACGTGCATTCAGTACGATTGATACCAGGATCATGAGTGCCAGAAGTAATGACGCGATGCCATTGAAATTACGGAGTTTTTTGATTGCTTCTTTGAATGGTTGTAGTTGAAATAACTCTTTCAAACCCTCTTGAAGAGGTTGCAGCCCAGGAATTGCCAGCGCGACTAGGATGGGGATCAGTTCAACCAGATGGTGGGGGAAGAGTGGTTTCTGGCTGTGCAGAATGACAACCATCACGACAAACCATGCGAGCAATGGCAAGATGCGCCAATCTCGTTTCCAGAGAGCTATCAGGGTGCTTACCAGTGCGATATAGCTTACGGGGGTATTGAGTGCCTGTAGGATCATGTGTAAACGTGGAGCAACATTCGGCGCGCTTTTGGCTGATTCGTGAAAGCCGATGGCCTGATTCCAGAACTGGGACCAGCTAGAGAAAATTGGCGCCAGACAGATGATGGTTGCCAGAATTGCGCAGATAATTGCGATCAGTAAAGAAATCAGAATGGCTCGTTTTTCTGGTGCGGGCTGATGAAAACTGCGCCAGAGTTGGTGTACTGCCAGTAAAAATACTGGTACCAATGCTCCCACTGCGAACAATTTACTGAGAATAGCCGCGACCAGTGAAATAGTGCAGACTCCGGCGGCAATCATGCCTGAACGTGTGGTTGGTTTACTCCACCAGAGATATGCGCAACCGACCGCCAGCAGTGTGAGAGGAACCTGTACACCCTCTGCCTGTAAAACCTGTGAAGTAGATAAGTAGCGAGGATCGATGAGGAGTAGCAGAGCCGCGATAATGGCTCCTAACCAGCCTCTTAATGCTTTGCCAAGACACAGCGCTCCGACCAGACCAACCATTGACATAATGGCGACGCCCAGGCGTGCGCCCCAGATGGTTTGTCCACCAAGCAGGTAAAATGGATAGACAGCATACATAAAGACTGGCGGTTGGGAGTAAAATGTTTTGCCATAGAGTGGATTTCCTGCTGTCCATGAACGAAGCGTTTGCCAGTAGACGCCTTCATCATATGAGTCACGGTCAAAGGTAACATTGAGTGTATGCAGGCGCAGGAGAAGCGCGACAACAAAGAAGAGCAGGATCAGCAGACCAATCCATATTCCCCTGTATTTTTTTTGTTGATGTATAGATTGTGTTAAAAATGTATTCATGGAATTGATTACAAAACTCCTCTACATGTATTCATAGCCAACTGGTTCTGGTTGCTCTAGGATTCACTTTTCGTTTCCTTCCATTGCGATGTATAAGATGTCTTCGTAATCTTATCTGTTCCGTTCCTGATGCCGATCATCCGTATCGAATTCTCGTCAAATCAATACGATCAGTAAGAAGAGAGAAACACGAAGGAATGTTTATAAATAAGCTATGCGTCAGATAACAATAAATCTTCTTGCCATTGTACGTAATACAACGCTCTCTGTATATGAATCTATACTTTCAATGAGAAAAGTAGGAGGTCCTTCTCAGTTTTCCAACGCTTTACATAAAAAAAGCGTAATGGAGTTGCATTCCCCATTACGCTTTCTCATGATATCTTGAGCTTAGATGTTTGGTTTGTGATCTGGTGGATAATCTTCCTTTGGCGTTTCCATGTTCAGGGTGACGCCGGGACCACCAGGGGCATTGGAGATGGTACCTGAAGTATGTCCGTTTCCGTTGCCATTGCTGTGACTATTGCCGTTTGCGCTTGAACCCGCTTCCAACAACGGTTTAAAGTTGCTGAAAATGTTTTTGGTCACGGTGCGTGCATCGGCGGCATCGATGATCTCTTTGATTTCATCGGCAACCAGTTCGTCACGGTCGATCAATGCTTCCGCGAGAGCAATTAATGCCTCACTATGATCTAACAGGAGTTGTTTCACCGCTTTAAATTGTGATTGCAACAGGGCTTCGACACGTTTCATGACATCCGGGTTGGCGAGAGTGCTGCCTGCACCCTGGAATGCCAGATAGGAGGTCAACGTGCCATCCATGCCAACCGCACCAATATAGATAGCGGCTTTCTGGGTTGCGCTCCTGAGGTCGCCCGCGACTCCATTGAGCTGGATATTCAGGAACAACTCTTCACTGGCACGTGCAGCAAGGGCAATCTGAATGGAGGCCAGCATCTCCTCTTTACTCTGCGTTACTACAGATTCTTTTGGACGCCATGAGGCAAATGCCTCAGCCCCCTCAAGTTCATCACGTCTATGAATAGTGACGTAAGCAGGGAAGAAGCGTTCAAACAGATAGTAGCAGGCGACAGTATGACCAGCTTCGTGATAGGCCAGACGACGACGCTCAACCGGAGTTAGATCAGCTAACTGACGTAAACCATACTCATGAACGTCCTGCGCTTCAATAAGATCGGTATAACGAACTTTGGTGCGACCACCAAAGTGTGCGATGATCGTCGCTTCATTGATCACGTGTTTAATCGCGACTGGCGTATAATCAACCAGACGGGCAGATAATGCTGAGATTGAGATATTTGGCTCGTGCTCGACTTTGCTTAGATAGTAATCAATCACTTCAGGGCGATATTTGTCGGTTGGAGGCGCGACATGGATCTGGCGATCAAAGCGGCCCGGGCGCAATAGAGCCTGATCCAGAGAGTCAGGAACGTTGGTTGCGCCAACCGTTAATACTGGTTCGCTTTGTGCGCGACCATGATACATACCCAGCGCACGGAGCAGTTTCTTAAACCAGCCAGTTTCAATATTGGGGGGATCCATTTCCATGAGGAGCTGGTTCAGGCCACCGGTACCGCCCATACCACCGAACATACCACCACCCATGCCCATGCCCATGCCGCCGCCCTGTGCGCCACGTGACATACCAATGGCATCAATTTCGTCCATGAAGATGACACAGCCACCATATTCGCGTGCCAGTTTTCTCGCACGGCGATATAGACGGCTGATCATAAGTACATCCATGCCGATGAACATGGCACGGAAACTGGCTGCGCTGGCATAGGCGAATGGGACGCCAGCCTCAGTACTCATACATTGGGCCAGATAACTTTTACCAGTTCCTGGGGGGCCGGAGAGAAGTAGACCACGAACAGGTTGTCCACCCATTTGTTGAAACTCTTTGATACCACTCAGCAGAGCAACAATACGGCGAGCAGACTCCAGCACTTCTGGATTTCCTTTATAGTCGTTGAAGGTCACGCCAGTCTCACCAGGCATCACCCAGTAGAGACGAGGGCGTCCCAGGAACCAGAAGAGCGCGATAAACTGAACGAGAATGTAAAAGATCGCGAAGGCAATCTCTAACATGCCACTCAAGAGCACGCCAGGGTTGAGGCCCCCAATGTTGATACCGGAGGTAAAGAATAAAATAGCAAGGATAATAATCAGTATCCAGAACCAGGCACCCTTTAAAAAGCGTCCAAACTGGTCCAGACCAAGATCAATTGATCTATCGAGATCGCTGGGAGATCTCTTTGTCCTCTGGGCATCTTGCGACACTGTTTTCTTCCTTTCGCTTCTATTTCCTAGCAATTATCGAATGCGAAATGTTGCTTATACGTGTATTACTGTATATCTGTTATGCACCATAAAGGTGTCAGGGCAAGACTGGCTATGCAGCCAGCCAGAAACAATGAATATGTTTCACCTAGCCGTTGCTGCTGGCACGAGAGGAAACATAATCAATTTCTAACAGAGTACCGTCTGGCAAGGTTGTGAAATGCCAGAGTGTCACAAGATTAGCGGTTCCATTAGAAGTTGGCTGTGTCATATCCACTTCAACAAACGTATCAACCAGACCGTCAGGACTGGCATGGATGCTTGTCACCGTCGCATTTGTCCAGGTAGTACCGGCTTTGGACTGGCTGAATTCGAGGATATAGAGAGCGGAATCAGGTTGCGGAGCGGCAGTGCTGAGGTTTTTCTGCTCATTCAGCATCGTCTGAATATCGCCCGTTTGTAATGCGTTTAACCAGGCACCGATGGCAGGACTGACCTGGGGGTTATTCTCCATGCTCTGCAATGCTGAATTTGAATTTGTGAAGAGTGGCATGCTGCCAGTCACAACATAGGACGTAAGAAAGATGCTGACAACAAGTAAGATAACCGCAACCAGAGAAGCGAGTTTATGTGAACGAATCCAACGAATAATATAATAAATGATTTTCAGAATTGGTCGTAAAATAGCTTTGATCAGACGCGCAGCGTGTGTTTGACCGGTGCGCTGTTTCGCCGGTGTTTGTGCGACCTGCTGTTGTGCCTGATAAGAGGCAGGTGATCTGTTATAATCTGGTGGTGTTTGTACTGGTGGCGGCGTTGGTGATGGGCTTATCATATCTCATCTCAACTTTCTGGGAATGGCTCACTTTGGGTACGGAATTGGTTGGCCTTTGGGATCATGTTACTGTAGTGGTAATGGTATATGCTTCCTGCTATTATAATGGATGTAAAATTGCCGCGACATACCTCTCTGTCGGTGTGCTTATTCTCTTACCATACACTACATCGCTCTATTTATCAAGGAGTATGATAGAGTTTATCCAGATTGTCTGTTCATCGTTCAGTCACAGTTGTCCTCGATCAGCCTCAGGAGTGTGTTTAGTGGGTATCGTTACTTTCTTGCTGAAATAGGAATATCTCCTGATTCTGGCAGACAATGAGGGACAGCGAATTACAGGGATGTTCAGTCAGAATGTTTTTGATATAATGAAGGTGCATAGTTTACAATCGACGTATAGGCGTTTGAGGTACAGGCAATGCTGCATGATATGTAGAGAAGAAAGCAGGTGAATGTCTTCATGGATGGTTCGATGCAAGACGCTACGGGAACCCATATCTGGTTGCGTTATGCCAGACAATATGCCACAAAAGATAATCAACCATATACTCTTGAGATGAGTATTCCTGTGCCTGTGGGGGCAACTTCTGAGCAGCGTGAGCAGTTAATGCGCGAGGCTGAAGAGAGTCTTGCCCAATTGATGAAACGCGTGGAGCAGTCACCATCTCTCCAGGGGAGGGTCGCAGTGTCAGGTCATCAAGAGGGTATTTCTTCTTTCAATGCCTCGGCTTCCACTATGGCTGGTGCTCTTCCTCATGTGGCTCCGCAGCCTCCTGTAAACACACGACCAACGCCAAATCAGCCTGTTTCACGTGCTCAGATCCGACCTGCATCTACACCAGCGCCCCAGACGGGACCGCAACCAGCGACACTGCGTTATAGTGCGAACGAGCAGATTTCCACTGATGGTGCGGGCAACACGTTGCAATTGCCACAATTTATTCAGTATATTAATGAGAACTTGAATCTGAAGCCACGGCAAGCGATGGAGATGCTGGGGGTGCGCTCTTTGACCACTGGCATTAATCTACGTGACGCACTTGAGCAACTGAAGCGCATGGTGAATGCTGGCAATCAAGGTACTGGTCCAATGCAGCAGGTCCGTGAGAATGCTCCTGTGGTTCCGACGCGCCAATCAGGTGAGCGTACGCAGCCAGAAAGTACTGTTCAGAACTATGCAGAGAACAATAAAGCGTCCGAACATGCGACAAATAGGCCTCAACACGAGCCAGATAATAGTGATAACGGCGCTATTCACCATTCAGGTGAATTCGCAGCAGCATTTGATGAAGAGGTCGGGCCTGATGAGTTTGAACCGGCATCAGTGACGCATGATTCAGGGAGTCTTGAAGGCTTTGATGATCAGGATTTTTCATTGGAGCAACGTGAGCAGGCCCGTGCTAGAATCAGCGAGTTGCGGGAGGTGCAGGGGACCGCAACAGTCAATCCTGCTCGTTTGAAGCAGGCATTCCAGAATGTTGTCACATCACAGGTGCCCACCGAGGAATTACTGGAGTTGATCCATGGCGTTTGGGGTGTTTCCGTATTGAATAAGCTCAAAGTTGAACAGGCAGAGTTTCTGATCTCCTGGGCGAAACTAGAAGATGATTTTCCAGCACAAGTGGACGCAGTGCTTGCTGTATTGAAGGAGGAATAAGGATATATGCGTGTGGTAACTGGTGAAGCTAAAGGCAAGAAGCTGAAATCACCGAAGACAATTGGCACTCGTCCCATAATGGATCGGGTAAAGACAGCTCTTTTTGATATTCTCTCAAGTGATGTTGAGGATGCTCGTTTCCTCGATCTTTTCGCGGGAACTGGCGGTGTTGGTATTGAGGCATTGAGCCGTGGTGCTGCTGCGGCTACTTTTATTGAGATGAACCCACAAATTGTGCGGTTGGTGCGTGAAAATTTGCAGATCACAGGTTTTACGGATCGAGCAGAAGCATTACAGGGCGATTCTTTCAAATTTTTGCAAACCTATCAGGTTCAAACTGCTGATGTAGAGCTAAAGCCGGAACGCTCCTCGCGTGCGAATAGCTTTACTCGTAATCAGATCCGTACGTATGATATCCTCTATGTTGCTCCTCCGCAGTACGTTGATATGGCAGCGAAAGCTCTGGCTTTGTTGGATACCTCAACACTGTTAGCGGATGAAAGTCAGGTTATTGTGCAGATTCATCCCAAAGAGCGACCAGGTGTGGCAGCCGTATTATGTAAAAATCTGGAACTGGTCGATGAGCGTCGTTACGGCAGTACCTTGCTCATGTTTTATCAACACTAAGGAAATTTCACGTTACACTTGTCGAGTGGGGAAGGGGTAAACATTGGTGGACAGCTGTCGCCTGTGGTAGAGTAAAACGGACGCTTGTACCATGTCCAGGATGCCCCGTACTCTCTATCCAGATCCTTCCTCCCATTGCTTCGACCAGTTGTTTACAGATATATAAACCCTGCCCAATGCCACGAATTGTACCCGCAATATCACGCTCAAGACGTGTAAATTGGTGAAAGAGTGCCGGGATTTCCTCAGGCGGGATGCCAATGCCAAAATCCTGTACAGTAATATAAACTTTTTGCGGTTCAACGTCATCGACAATGGCATAGACAACAATAGGTGAGGGGTCCCGCGTAAACTTTACCGCGTTTGTAAGTAACTGGTGGAAAATGTTGCAGAGATATTGCATATTGGCTCGTACGGCCAGTGTTGATGGAATGTAGATGTAGATGCGATGCTGCTCCTGTTTTAGTGCCTCAACCTGACTCATAATGATTTGAGCCGCATCTAACAGCAGACAACCTTCAATATGGGGCGGTTTTTTTGTACTCCAGATATCAATGGTTTCAAGCACATTATTGACCATGGTGCGTAGCTCCTCACAATATTGCAGAGCACTCTGTATATAGGGGGCATGTGTTGATTGCTCTAATATGCCATTCTGTTCGAGTATGACCTGTAAGAGCTCAAAGTATCCATATGCAGCGGCAAGTGGCGTGCGTAATTCATGATTGACATTCATAATAAATTGCGTTTTGATTTGATTCAGTTGTTGTAACTTTTCGTATGCTTTCTCCTTTTGCCGTTCTCCTTCTTCAGCCTTTTGTCGAGCCTCTTCCTCGGCCTCAAACATATAGCGCAACGCAACGGTGGCAGAAGCAACAATAAAAAGAATAATCATGTCATCAAAGAACGCGAGTATGGTGAGCAAGGGCCAGAGATGTGCATGAAATTTCAGAACGTTATAGATGATAATTGAAGCCATAAAACCAAAAAAGCAGACACAGGCTCCACGTTTCATAAAGAGCCAGGAGCCTAAACCTACCTCAAGAATCATGATACTGGAGCTATGGAGTGTGGAAAACGTCAACATGTATATCGTGAGACAGAGTGGCAGGCTAATGATACAGATGGCTAAGCGTACGCTGTATGGCAGGTGCAGGAGAAGGCGGGGCCAGGGCCACGTTATCATCGCACACATTCTGAGATTACCTTTCTAATATCGTATGGTAAATAGGAATTTATTGATATGACAAAGTGAAAACACGCAAACGTTTTTGCAAGCATAACACAGAATGAAATAAACCTACAAGTATCTTTATAGATATATCAATAATACAAATTTGAAATTTGATAGATATTATATTGGTATATAAAAAGAAATAAAGGAAAAACAAGAGTATTATTTGCCTATGAAATGCGGCTACAGCGTGTTGTATGGTTTATGAGGAGGAGAAACAGCATAAGATGTGGGCCCCACCAGGCATTGTATCATTTTGCTACAATCAATGGTGGGACATTATTCCTATAGGATAGTGACGGGAAGGAATTGTACTCCGGTTGTGTTCTTACATGACGGAAGATTTTATCATGTATGTGTCTGATATACCGTATGCCATGCCAGTAAATGTTGCTGGTACAGGTATTTTCGATAGAGATCAAAAGGAGTAGAGAATTATGGTTGGACCCGGTGGGAGACGCTTTGCGTTTCTAGATGCACCTGCGGTTGTACGTCGTCTTGGTATTGATCGCCTGACATTGGATCAATGGGTGAAAGAAGGACGTTTAAGAACGCATCGTGGTATGGGCAAAGATGTTTTCTTTCGTGCCACAGAGGTTGAAGAACTCTATAAAGAGCTTCACGCGGATGATGAAGAGCAGGTTGAGGTAGTCGAAGCAGTGCCCGTAGACAGTTCTGTGCCAGCAGGGGTAACACGCAGAAAGAACGATCCACAAATGCGTGTTTATTTACGGTTACAGGCTGATGCTCGCTGGTATGATATCTCGGATGAAGACATTCGTGCCTGGTATCAGCAGTTGGATGCAGATGGTTACGAGCGGAACAGGACCAATGCTCTACATACGATTGGCAAATTGCAATTCCTGGTTAGTCTCCTTGAAGAAGGCATAGCGGCAAAAGCCACAAAGGAAACGCAACAACGACCTGAGTAACAGGAAGTGAAGTGACGGGTAGTACGCTGAATGCAATGCCCGTCACTTTTTTTGCGCACTATTTGATCTCTCTTTTTCATTGTTAAGCTGATGATCTGTATGATTACAGGCTACCTGTAGAAATTACCAGTGGGGAGCCTGAAGATTTCTTCCGTGCCAAAAACTGATGAAATAAGCGGTGTGGTAAGTATCTTGGAGAGAATATACTTGCATTGTGCAGAGGAGCCACCGGGGTAGTGTTGCGATTGCAGGCGTTGATTTGTGGAACCCGGCGTGTTGCGATTGTTTGCTCAGTACCCATTTGCGTATGTGTTGTCTTGCGGGCGAGGCGTGACAATATGGCAGACAAAAGTGGAGAACGTGGCAGGCCACATAACTGAACGAAGTGTGGTGATGCTATGTCGGTGGAGTACTCCAGCGCGTTTTATTAACAGATATGTAAGCAAGTGGATAGAATGCTGATAGGCTAGAAAGGAGCGCGAGATGGGGCAGTGGGCATATAAAGTTGTCTATATTGACTATCGTGGGCGCATCTCTGTCGAAGGCATGGAGACATTAATCGGACCGGAAGAGAGGCGTAGTGCTTTTGCTCGTCGTTATTTGAATAGTGTGGGGCGAGATGGTTGGGAATTGGTGGGCATTCAACCACTGACCTCAAACTCGGCTTACTATATTCTGAAACGGCCTGCGCAGGAAGGCGACTTTGTGGAACCAGCGCCGACTGCAGAGAGTCAGCAGCAGCAACCACCATCACCTCCGACATCTCCAACAGGCGGAAGTGATCCTACTGTAGAAAATGTTTGAGTCCGTTCTGTAAGCAAGGAAACGTGGTGTGCCAGTTATGGTTACATTGCTCTGATCTTACATGAATTGGCAGTGGAGTGATTTTGTGGACACGTACAGGAAGCAAGATCGCTCCCTTTTTTATGCGGCTTTATTCAACCTCACGATGAAGCGCAAATTGTTCAAACATCGCTTCCCAGACCGCCTGATTCTCCATGCGTTCACGTGGATTAGCAACACGCCCGTTGATCATCTCAAAGATGCTGATAAGAAGTTGTTGTAGAACTGTTGACGCCTCATCATAAAAGCCCGCTGCTTTTTTGATATCATCGCCTAAGACCTCATAACAGAGCGCAGTAAAATTATCGACATCCACATGGTTCTGATCAACGCGAAATTCATAGCTGCCCATGTGCCACAGATTGTGGTTGAGCATTAATGTACGTAGTGTGTTCGCGTCCAGTTCGATTCCATTCGCACGACATGTTTCCGCCAGCGCATCCATTGTCCAGTTGATAAAAACAACCAGGGTTGGTAATTGCTCCATTGGAGAATGTTTCTTATCCCATTCCTGTTCCATACGGCTAATCAGATCAAGGAGTTCGAAGTTCTCAAGGCGTAATTTTTCTGCCGGGTCAGGGAGGCGAACCTTGCGGCCATTGGTTTGTGGGTCCATGTTCTGGAACGCGGTCAGGAGAAAGCCCTGTTGTACCAGTTGACCCAGTTCACGGGCGACATCCAGTTCTGGACGGCGTAACGCACTGGCGATACGGCGGATGCGGCGATAGAGATTGACATGAGTGAAGAGTTCCAGACTACGCATATCGAAGCGCATCACCGAAGGAATTGCATCGGTCAGGCGAAGAATCGTGCGCATGCCATTGGGCAAGTAGCGGGTCAATTCTTGCCATTCATCACTATAACGCACCATCTCCATCGTTGTACGTACTACCTCGATATCCAGGGATGCTTCGCCATAAGGAAGCAATTTGTGCACGCTGGCACTGGCAATAAATTCATAGGTGCCATCCTGCCAGAGCGAGAGTTCGCGTGCGGTCCAGAGCGCCTTCATACGCAGTGCTTCGCGCAATTGTTGCTCGCTAATCACTCCCATCAAGACAAGTCGTTCGCCAATGCGTTTGCCGAGCGGATCTTGTAGCTGTTGTGCATAAGCTTCTTCGATATGTTGATAGGTCGTCATTCCGAGTTGCTGTAGCACATCACCAACTGCCAGAGCGCCGGGATCAAGTTCAGATGCGTTCGCCAGCTTTCCGTCATTAAAGTAAAGAATTCCCATGCGGCCTGTGCTGTGTTTTAAGTGGATTGCACCAGTCATGCTACCAAGCTCTACAATCTGCAAGATTTCAACCAGGCCGAAATCTTTTAGATAGCCGGATAGAACTGTATCCGTACTCATGCTGCCCCCATGTGCTCCAAGCGATCTACAAATGAGCGTGAAGAACGGGATTTCTTACGAAATCCCAATAGATATGCAATATACTGTTGATGGTGCCGTAGGGCACCCTGCGTTTTAGATTATATCAGAGCTTTATGCTATTCAACAAGTTACTAGGATGATGATATTATTGTGTGTACGTATGTAGTTCTCAATCGATATTTCATTTGTATGGTTGTTATTTTAGCTCCGAGTTTATTCCTGTTGGGATGTTATAATGCAGTATGAGTATCAATGATCGTGTTGCTATTATTACCGGTGCTGGTCGTGGGGTTGGTCGGGCAACTGCTCTGCGGTTTGCTCAGGCTGGAGCGACTGTTGTGCTATTTAGCCGTACCAGGGCACATCTTGATGAAACCGTGGCTGAGATCAAGCAGTCTCGTGGGACTGGAACTGTTCTGGCTATTGCTGGCGATGTCTCACGGGAAGATGATGTCGTAGCGTTATTTCAGCAAGTCAGGGATCAGTTTGGTCGCGTGGATCTACTGGTTAATTGTGCCGGGGTGGTTGCTGTGCGCCCTTTTATCGAGATGGATGCGGATACCTGGGATCAGGTCATCAATATCAATTTACGGGGTACCTTTCTCTGTTGTCGTGAAGCTTTTCGTATGATGGTTGAGCAAAAACGAGGTGTGATTATTAATCTCTCATCCCTTTCTGGTGTCAAAGGGGTCGAGAAATTTCCTGGTTTAAGTGCTTATAACGTTTCAAAGTCAGGCGTGGCAGGACTGACTGAGATTCTGGCTGTTGAGGGAA
>Ga0310811_10001897_pt1 | contig 25951 bp, 26 predicted proteins | sample YCmetagenome_FD_207642 | JGI IMG/M metagenome (GOLD analysis project Ga0310811, IMG submission 207642) | Soil microbial communities from experimental microcosm in Duke University, North Carolina, United States - YC | ecosystem: Engineered > Artificial ecosystem > Soil microcosm > Unclassified ... | reverse complement strand
GCTGGTGACCATCCCGGGCTCGATCTGGGCGGCGACCATGTACAAGAGCTACAAGCAGGCCACGCCCTTCTCGGCCAGCGCGGCGGCGCAGTCCGCGCCGGTGGTGAAGTTCGATACCGGCTCGGCGCCGGCGCCCGCGCCGCAGGCCGCTCAGCCGGGTACGCAGCACTGAGCCGATGCGCTTTATTCTATCGAGCCTTAAACCTTACTTGTCATGGCCCGCAAATGCGGGCCATCCAGGTGACGCCGCCGCTCGACTTTCAGGGTAATCGCCAACCCAACTGGATGGTCCACACTCCGGTGGGCCATGACAGTCGGGGTTTTGATTGAGCATCCGATGAAGTTTTTGGCCGCCGCTTTTGCTTTTTTGACAATGCTCACCCCCGCCTGGGCGGCGCCGGCATTCCCGGCGCTAACTGGGCGGGTGGTGGACGACGCCCATATCCTGTCGGACGCGACCAAGAGCGATCTGGATCAGAAGCTGGGGGGGCTGGAGCAGAAGACCAGCCGCCAGCTTGTGGTCGTCACCATCCCCTCGCTGCAGGGCTATGAGATTTCCGATTACGGCTATCAGCTGGGGCGTGCCTGGGGCATCGGCCAGGCCAAGCTGAACAATGGCATTCTTCTGATCGTCGCGCCCAAGGAGCATCGGGTGCGCATCGAGGTCGGCTATGGGCTCGAGCCCATCATGACCGACGCCTTTTCCTCGGTGATCATCCAGACCCAGATCCTGCCCAAATTCCGCGCCGGCGATTTCAATGGCGGCGTGGAAGCAGGCGCCGATGCCCTGATTCAGCAATTGTCGCTGGATCCTTCGGAAGCGGAAAAGCGCGCCGCCGCGGCGGCGCAGCCGCACCGGGGTCAAGGGCAGGGGCAGGGCAATCCGCTGGTCTTCCTGATCGTGATCATCTTCGTCTTCATTGCCCTGTCGCGCGTGTTCGGCGGCTGGTGGCTGCTGCCCTTCCTGCTCGGCGGCGGTGGCCGTGGCTGGGGCGGCGGCGGCGGTTATGGCGGTGGCGGCTGGTCCGGCGGCGGAGGCGGCGGCTGGTCGGGCGGTGGAGGCGGAAGTTTTGGCGGCGGCGGTTCGTCGGGGAGCTGGTGATGAGAAACCCGAAAGGATAGCCCCCCATGTTGACCCAGGCGGATAAAGACCGGATCAGCGCCGCGATCACGGAGGCCGAAGGCAAAAGCCGCGGCGAGGTCTTCTGCGTGCTGGCTCATGACGTGTCGCAATATCGCGAAGTCCCTCTGCTGTGGGCGACGGTGGCAGCCCTGATCGGCCCGCCGCTGCTGGTGCTGGCGGGGCTGCAGCGGCTGGCGATGGCCTCCATCTTCTCAAGCTGGACCGATGAATCGGCCCGCGCCATGCAGGGGCTGATCCTCAGGGCGCTGACCACCTATTGTCTGGTGCAGGCGGGTCTGTTCCTGTGCGTCGCCATCATCACGGCGGTGCCGGCGGTGCGGCGCAAGGTGACGCCCGGCTTCCTGCGCCGCCATCGCGTGCTGCGCGCGGCGCGGCATCATTTCGCCGCCGCCGGCATGCACCTGTCGCATGATGAGCCCCATATCCTGATCTTCGCCTCCCTGGCGGACCGGCGGGTCGAGCTGGTGGCGCATGAGAAGATCCACCGCGCGGTGGGCGATGGACCCTGGAACGCGGCGGTGGCCGCCGTGGTGGAAGGGATCAAGACCCATCGGCCGGGCGACGGCTTCGTGAAGGGCATCGAGATTTGCGGCCAGGCCCTGGCCGAACATTTTCCGTCCGACGGTCCGCCTAGAAACCAGCTGCCCAACGGCATCCTGGAGACGTGATGGAGCGGAGCTGGCAGGGCGGCTGTCATTGCGGGTCGGTGCGATTTGAGGTCACGGCCGACATCAGCGAGGTCGTTGACTGCAACTGCTCGGTCTGCACCAAAAAGGGTTTCCTGCATCTGATCGTGGCGCCGGAGAAATTCCGGCTGCTTCAAGGCGCGGATGCGCTGGTCACCTACCGCTTCAACACCGGCACCGCTCGGCACACTTTCTGCGGCACGTGCGGCATCCATGCTTTTTATACGCCGCGCTCCCATCCCGATAAGGTGGACGTCAATGTGCGCTGCATCGACGGGATCGATCTGGCGACGCTGAAGATTATGCCTTTTGACGGCCAGAACTGGGAAGATGCCCGCTCAACTCTCGATTGATCCGCCGGCGCACAATCCGTGTCCGGATGAAGGCGTAACTATCGGAAGTTGCAGGGTAAATTTTCCAACTCCCGAGGGTGGGTGGCTAACGTTTAACCTTAGCCACAGCGTATTGAGCCCCGCGGATGGAGTGCCCCGGAGGGCGGTGTTATAAATTGCCCCAAAATAAAAAGTGGGACGGGATATCATGAAAAAATACGCCGCCGCCGCGCTGCTGTTTGTCGCGCCGCTCCTTTGCTCCGCCACGCCCGCCGCGGCGCAGGCCGCCACCGTCAAGAAACTCGATCCCGCGCTCGACAAGATCATCTCGCCCCGCACCAAGATCCAGAAAGTCGCCAGCGGCTTCATCTTCATCGAAGGGCCGATGTGGAAACAGGGCAAGCTCTGGTTCTCCGATGTGCGCGGCGACAAGGTTCGCACCTTCGATCCCAAGACCAAGAAAGTCACGGTGGTGCTGAACGATTCCGGCGGCGTGAAGAACGCCCCGCCGGACAAGAATTTCGGCTCCAATGGCATGATCACCGACAAGGACGGCTCGATCCTGCTCACCCGCATGGCGATCGGCACCATCGAGCGGATGGATGACCAGGGCAATCTCAAGCCCTTCCTGTCCAACTATCAGGGCAAGCGCCTCAACAGCCCCAACGACCTGGTCTTCGCCAAGGATGGTGCCCTATGGTTTACCGATCCGTCCTTCGGCCTGCCCGGCATGGACAAGGATCCCCAGAAGCAGCTCAAATACAATGCGGTGTGGCGCTACAAGGACGGCAAGCTCACGCCCGTGATCACCGACATGACCCAGCCCAACGGTATCGCCTTCTCGCCCGATGAGAAGACGCTTTATGTGTCGAACTCGATGCCGGCCATGTATGTGCGCGCCTATGACGTGGGCGCGGACGGCAAGCTCTCCAACCCGCGCAACCTGATCACCTATCCCGGCACGGCGCCCGATGTGCCTGACGGCATGAAGGTGGATTCGGCAGGCAATATCTGGACCACGGGTCCGGGCGGGCTGCGCATCATGGCGCCGGATGGCAAGGTGCTGGGCCAGCTCATCATCCCGGAGATCGTCGCCAATGTCGGCTTTGCGGGTGACGGCAAGACGGTCTATCTGACCGGCTCGACCGGCCTTTACCGGCTGCGCACCAAGATCGCGGGCGAGATCCCGATGTATTACCGCAAATAGGATCCTCGAACCGGGTTACGCCTTCGTGGCGCAGGTCAAGATATCATCCGCAAAAGCCTTGCCGCGATCTTTGTCGCGGCGCTGGCATTGGCTCTCCCGCCTGCCGATGCCCAGGCTGAGGCGGCCAATGGCATTGGGCCGGCGATTCCGCGGCCGCCGGCGCTTCCAGGCCTGGCGAAACCCGCCGGGGCGTTTCGGCCGCCGCATCTTCAAAAGCTGAAATAGACGAAGCCGTACTATCCACCGAAAGCCATAGAGCGATAGCGCTCAGCGATGACCGTGGCCACCACCGCCGCCGGACGCGCCGCCACCGGAAGTACCGGCCGCTGCGCCGCCACCACCGCCGCCGTGCCAGCCACCGCCGCCACCGCCGCTATGGAAACCGCCGCCGCCACCATGGCTCCAGTTGCCGCCGCCCTGACCGCCGCTGAAGGCGTTGTGGCCGGCGCCGCCGTTCCAATGCGGGGTGCCGCCGGCGGCTGTGCCTGTGCCGGTGACACCGCTACGGCCGGCCCATCCACCGTTCCAGTGGCCGCCGCCGCCGCGGAATCCATCATGGCCGCCATCGCGGAAGCGATGTCCGCCGCCGCCATAGCCGCCGCCCGGAATGAAGGCGAAGCCATAAAGGCCCGGATAGTAATCGGGCCCGTAAAAGCCGTCGTAATAGGCGCCATCGTAGTAGGGGCCGTAGTAACTGCCGCCGTAATAGGCGCCGCCACCACCGCTGTAATAGGCGTCATCGGCCGTGCAGCCGCCCAGAAGGGCCAGCGCCGCCAGCGCGCCAATGATCAAAGCCGTACGTTTCATGTCGGCCTCCTTGCTGTTGGATGACAGAATGGCAAGGCGGCGATGAACCTAGCCTGAACAAAACAAGGCCGTAAGGGCCAGGCCGCTAAAAGTCCATCTACGAAGTTCTTCGTTGACTCTACGAATGTCTTCGTAATAGCTTTCCCTCATGACCCGCAAGCCGCAGAAACCCACGGCGTCGGAACTGGAAATCCTCCATGTGCTGTGGAGCAGGGGGCCTTCCACGGTGCGGGACGTACAGGACGCCCTGAACCAGAAGAAGGACATGGGTTACACCGGCGTCCTCAAGCTGCTGCAGATCATGACCGCCAAGGGCCTGGTGCGCCGCGACGAAAGCCAGCGCGCCCATGTCTATGAAGCTTTCCGCCCGGCCGAGCAGACCAAGCGCCAGCTGGCCGCCGACATGCTGCAGCGCGTGTTCGAAGGCTCCGCCAGCCAGTTGATGATGCATGCCCTGGCCGGGCATCGCGCCTCACCCCAAGAGATCGAAGAACTCCGCCGCGTCCTGGATGCGTACAGGGAGGACGACGATGACAGGGCTGAATAGCTGGCTTTCTCCCGCGGTCATGGAGCCCATAGGCTGGGCGTTGATCCATTCGCTGTGGCAGTGCGCCGCCCTGGCGGCGCTGGCGGCGCTGACGATGGCGTTCATCCGCCGTCCGGCCGTTCGCTATCTTGTCGGCGTGGGCACGCTGGCCGTGATGCTGGCGGCGCCGGTGGCGACGTTCTTCATTTTGATGAAACCCGCGGCGCCGGTGCAGGTGTTGCGGCCCGTGACGGCTTCCGTTCTTCCCGCAGGTCCTGCGCTTTCCGCGCCCTATCCGGTTGCCGCGCTCGCCGGCGCTGACCGCGCGATCGGCGCCATCGCGGAGGCGCCGCGCCGCTTTCCTTTGCCGGACATCCTGCCTTGGCTGGTAGTCACGTGGCTTTGCGGCGTGGCCGTCTTCAGCCTGCGCTTTGCCGGCGGCTTCCTGCTGCTGGAGCATCGGCGCCGCACCCGATCCCACACCCCCGGTGAGCGCGTGCTGGCGCTGTGCCGGGAGCTACAGCGCCAGCTCGGCCTTGACCGCGCCATCCAGTATCTGGAGTGCGGCTGGGTGGAGACGCCGGCGGTGATCGGCTGGCTGCGTCCGGCCGTGCTGCTGCCTGTCTTCGCGCTCACCGGCTTGTCGGAGGAACAGGTCCGGGCGGTGATCGCCCATGAGCTGGCCCATATCCGCCGCCACGACTGGTTCGTGAATCTGTTCCAGGTGCTGGTCGAGAGTTTGCTTTTCTATCATCCCGCCATGTGGTGGCTGAACCGGCGCATCCGCGTCGAGCGCGAACTGTGCTGCGACGAGATCGCGGTGTCGCTGACCGGCAGCCGGCTGGAATATGCCCGCGCCCTGGCGCAGATGGCGGAATGGAAGAATGTCTCGATGCTGGCCATGGCCGCCAATCGCGGGCCGCTGTCGCAGCGCATACTCCATATTCTGGGGCGCCCCGGCGCCGGCCCGCGCGTGGCGGGATTGACGGGCGGGGCGCTGTTCCTGACCGCGGCGCTGGCTGCCGCCAATCTCCTGTTCGGGATCGCCTATCCTATCCCAGCGGCTCATGCCAAGGCGGAGATCAAGGCGGTGCTGGTATCAAGCCGAAGTGCGGCTCTGCACATTGCGCACCAGGTGCTTCAGGTGCCCGAGCCGGTGAAGGCTCCGCAGATAACCGCGCCCGGCCAGACCGAGGCTGCTTCTGACAGTCCGCTGGCGGTGCCATCGCCTGACCTGTCACGGCTGTTGCCCAACCAAAGCCTCGGGACACCGACCGTATTGGCGTCCAATGCGCCTTCCTCCGTTCAGGCTCCCGCGGACGATGCCGCTCCGAACGGCCAGGCCAAGGTCATTCATTGCGGCAACACCAGCGTGTTTGGCCGGGTGCTTTCAGCGAACGCGGTTGAGATGCAGGGCTTCTATTGCGTGCTTAGCGGCACCATTGGGGACAACAGCTCGGCGATCCAGTCTGGCTCATGTCCCCTGGCGAGCACCTATTCATATCCTGGTGATCCGGCCGGTCCCTTTGCCCGCGATCCATCCCGTACCTATCTGGGCGACATGGTTGGACGATTGAACCGACTGAAAGAGTCAAAGTGCGAATTCGACATCCAAATGAATGTACGTCTTGCTGATCCAAGCGATGCTGCCAGGATGCAGCCGGGCAAAATGGTGAGGCTGGCGGGCGAATTCCTGATCACCCGGCAGAACGGCACGGACTATCTGTCTGTGACGAACGCAAGGGTTACCTGGGCTGATCCGTTTAACCGGCAGGTTGGCGCGAATGATCCGCCCAAGATTTTTCATTGCCTCAATACCAGCGTCTTTGGCCGGGCGGTTTCGCCGGACCTGCTTGAAATGGAGGGTTTCGCTTGCAGTCTGAATTCGCCGCCAATCATGTTTGGCGCATGCCCCTGGGCAAGTAGCTATTCCTATCCCGGCGATCCGTCCGCCACCAATGTCGGCAACCCGTCCCGTGCCAATATCAGCGCCCCGGTAGGCCGTCTAAAAACACCAAAGCCGAAGTGCGAATTCGACACACAAATGAATGTGCGGCTGGCCGATCCGGCCGATGCTGCGAAAATGCAACCAGGCAAGATTTTGAGGCTGGCCGGCCAATTCGAAGTCACACGACAGAACAACAAAGACTATTTGTCTGTGACAAATGCGAGGGTCACCTGGGCCGATCCGTTCAACCGGCGTGCAGCAGCGGACCAGACGAAATCTGCAGCCGCGCCGACGCCCACGGTGGTCGCGCCGAATGGGCTGCCCGCCGCGACGCCGGACGATCAATCGAGCACCGTCCCATCCGCCCCCGCGCCGGGACAGGCAAGCGCGCCGCGCACCAGAACGCAAACGGCACTGGAGTGCCTGCTCGGGGTTGGGGCGCCGCTGTGCCGGAATCTTTTCGAGAAGCGGGTATCCGCACCGGCAACCTATTGCGCGAAGGGGAAAGTCTTTTCTGACCCGGGCGACCCAACCGGTTACTGCCCGTATGGACCGCTTGAAGCGGTGGATTATCTCGGCACCAACGCGGCGGGGGCTGACGTCTATGAGGTGCAATTCCGGCACACCGATGCGGCCTACGTCATCACGCCACCCGGTCCGAATGGAAAGATAGACCGGTACTGGGTCAAATTTGGCCCTCTGAACGCGATCATGCCTCCTTCGCTGGTGCGCGTTGTCTCGCCAGCCACGGATAGGATAACCTTGTACCGCCGGCCTGCACAATCCTCGGATCAGCCCGACCGGCATGCGGAAGCGGATCAGCCGGCACCGGCAGCCGCGCTTCAAGCGCCGAATATTGCCGCCTCGGTGCAACGCGCATTGGCGCCGCTTCCAGCGAGCGTGGCTTCAAATGAGACGGTCACGGCCTGCCGCAACAGCAGCGTCTTTGGCGCGGTACTGTCGTCCAAGGCGATCCTGCTGCAGGGCTTCACCTGCTTCAAGGATCAGGTGGGATCAGCGGCCCCGAAATCGGTAGGTCCGCAGGACATTGCCCTGGGCGGTTGCCCGCTGGCCAGCACGACCGACGCCCACAAACCGGGCTGCGACTGGGATGTGGCGTTGAACGTGCGCCTTGCCGACCCGGCCGATGCCGACAAAATGAAAAGCGGCAAGCTGGTGCGGCTGAGCGGCAAATTTCTGCTGACGCGGCGGCAGCAGAGCAGTTATCTGACGGTGGAGAATGCCAAGATCCAGTTCGTGGATTATTTCTGGTCGTCCCGCCCAAGTTTCGCACGCGCGGCGCCCGCAAGCGGGCAAAATCTGGCGCCATTTTTTATGCCGCAGGCGCCAAGCATGCAGGCGGGCAATTCGGCGTCCGGCATTCCGTTCGGGCAGATAGCCGGGATAGGCAATTGAAGAAGATGCGCCTTGCCGCTTCTGCTGCTCTCGCTGTCCTGCTCGGTTCGTCCGCCGCTATTGCGCAACCGGCGAAACTGGCCACGCCCTCAGGCCACAGCGCGGCGCCGCTGCCGGTCGATGCGTTCCGCGGCGCCCCCATCGTGTGCCACCCGCCCGAACTGGTTGCGCTTTCCAAAGAGATTCATCGCTCTCTCTGTGTCCAGGCCGATATTCTGGCAAATCTTGCTGCGATGGGTCCGGAGCTCAAAGCGGCCGCCACGTCACCATTTCTTCAGCACCCCTTTTTGAAGGATTTTCAGGAGGAGCCGTCGGGCGGCCCGGATACGATAACATGCCGTGGGGACGGCCTCGCGTACAGCGCGATTACCTGCGCCCATAACAGGTTCTGGGCTTTCATGGATGGTCCGCTACCGATGGGCTCGCCGGACTTGGCACCCTACATCGGCTCTCCTGCGGAGAATCCGGCGCCGCCTCCGCAGACCCCGTGAGCGAGATGCGCTGGATCCTTGCCGCCCTGATTGCCGCCGCCGCAGCGCCCGCCATTGCCCAGCCCGCGCCCAAGCCGGATTTCGCCCTGCCGCCGGAGAGCATCACGGTCACGGCGAGCAAGCCGTCGGACGAGACGATCAGGAGCTATGTTGAGAAGCGGATCGCGCCCACCCGCGTCGTCGGCCGGCTGGCGCGCTGGCAAAAGAATATTTGTCCGCAGACCATCGGCCTTGGCGACAAATACGCGAAATACGTCACCCAGCGGATACGCGATGTCGCCGCAGCGGTGGGCGCGTCGGTCGACCCGGATCTTGCCTGCAAGCCCAATGTCGAAGTGATGTTCACCACCACGCCCCAGGCGCTGCTGGACAATGTGCGCCAGAAGGCGCCGATCCTGCTGGGCTATCACGACAATCTGGGGCAGGCCGACCGTCTGGCGAAAGTAACCCGGCCCATCCAGGGCTGGTACACCACCGAATCCATGGACATGGATGGGAGCCGCTCGGTGGACACCGGCCGGTGCGGCGCCGAGCGCACCATCACGGTGGGGGCGCCGGGCACGTCCAGCGGCGACATGCAGGGCGACATGCAGACAGGCGTACCGTTGCAGATGACCTTGCCTTGCGCCGTCATCGTGCATTCGACCGGCTTTCATGCCCATGATGGCCTCTCCAGCGGGCTGTTCAACGTGCTGATCGTGGCGGAGCCGGCCAAACTCTATGACTATGAAGTGGGCGCGCTGGCCGATTACATCGCCATGCTGGCGCTGTCCCAGCCGCCGTCCCAGGAGAATTGCCAGGAGCTGCCCAGCATCTCCAACCTTTTGGCGCAAGGCTGCGCCGCCGCGGCCAGCCATATTACCGACGGCGATCTCGCCTATCTGCGCGGCCTCTACAAGATGCCGGAAGGCTATGGCCTGGCCGCGCAGATCAACCAGCTGCGCTATCAGATGACCAAGGTGCTGGTGACCGACAAGGGCGGCAAGAACTAGGGCAGGGCGGCGCCGTTACCTGGCAGCCTCCATGGTGCCTATCGCACGCCGAGTGCCTGGGCCATCCGGTCGGCAATGTCATTCTTCTGGTTGACGAGCAGCTGTCTGTCGGGGTTCATCCCGTACAATCCGTTCAGATAGGCAAGGTCATTTGCCGTGATGCTGGCCGCTTTGTGCTCGCAAGCCGGCGCCAGCATGTTCGCGATGCTGGGCAAGGGCCGGCAGTCATCCGGGGAGCCGATCTGGGCCAGCGCCAGCACGGCAATATAATCGCTCAACGGCACGATCTCCTGTACCGGCAGTTTCGCGGGATCGACCACGATCAGGGCGTGATGGATGGCGCTGCGCTGGCCGTCGGCAAGGTGCGTGCCCGTGACGCTGCCCGAATTGGCGCTGGTCGACTGGCCCCGGTCGCGGCCGCTGTCGATGGTGTAGCGGCCACGCAGATCGCGGACCCCGGTGGCGTACCAGGCCTGGATGGGATGGGTGACTGTCGCCAGCTTCTCCAGCGCGGAATTGCTGGGGGCATAGCCGACATAATCGGCATCATGCTGGCGAACATTGTCCAGCAGGGCCTGCGGCGCCGTGGTGAAGACGATCTCGATATTGGGCGTGCAGCCCTTGTCGCTGTTGACCGGCGCGCCCACGGCCGCCGCGACCGCCGTCACATGCTGGGTCACAAAGGCCGAGACGTTGGGCTTCTGTCCCGTCATGACCGGGCAGATAGGTTCTTCCCAGCGCGCGACCTTGCCGGTCATATGGGTGGGCGTGGCGAACGCGTCGATAAAACTTGTGATCGCCTCGCGCGATGGCGGTGCCGGGGGCGCGGGCTGGGCCAGCGCCAGGCACGGCGCGAGGATGGTTGCCAACAATGCAAAGCGAAGAATGGCCATGCCCGCCCCCCGAGATGGTGTGGTGGGAGCATACTTCCGGTGACTTGGGGGCGCAATTGGTGGCGGGACCCTTCGAAGGCAACAATATTAACTTGCGCGCTTTGCCCGCCGGGCCGCGGCTGCCTTGGTGACGGAATTGCCCAACAGCGCCGCCACCCGTTTCTCCAGCGATCGCGCCTCCTCGCGCAGGCAATCCTTGAAATCCGCCACCAGGCGCGATTCCGGCTTCAGGATCGGCGTATAAATGCTGGTCTGCACCATGCGCAAAGGCTTGAGAGGGACCAAGGCAAACAGTTTGGGATCTATGGCCAGCGGCACCAGCGGGTCGGTGATCATGATGGCGCCGATGGCGAGCAGCAGATGGCAGCCATGCTCGAGGCTGTTGGCCGTGTATTGCGGATGGTATTCGACGCCTTCGGAATGGAACAGATGCTCCAAGGCGTCACGCGTAGGTCCTGTCGAGGTGCCGATCAAGGTATGCGCTGCCAGATCGGTTACCCGCACAAAACTCCGTTTCGCAAGGATATGATCGGGGCGCATGACCGCGACAGTCGGCATGTCGAACAGCGGCGAGGGCACGACGGTGGTAATCGTCAGCGGCAACAAGGCGCCAACCGCAAGGTCGAAATGCTCGGACGCCAGCCGCGTGAACTCATGCACCTGGGTGAGAAAAAAATCCACTTCCACGTCCGGGTGTTTTTTCGCGAAGCGGCCGATCGCCGGAATCAGCAGGCTGGTGGCAAGTCTTGCCCCCGATCCCACCTTCAGCCGCGCCTGCGCACCGCTGGCCAGCCGCCGGGCGGCGTGGGGCAGTTCGTCCACGGCCAGCAGCACGCGGTGGCATTCATTGAAATACTGGGCCCCTTCGACGGTCGGGCGTAAGGCGTGGCCGTCACGGGAAAACAGTTTGAGGCCGGTGGTGCGCTCCAGACCCGACAGCAGCCGGCTCGCGGCCGAGGGGCTCATGTTCAAGGCCTGCGCGCCCGCCGCCAGGCTGCCGCGCTGCATGACGTGGAGAAACAGCCGGATCGCCTGGATGTTCATCCGCGCCCCTCTTGTTGCAAATTACGCAACATATCATCGCATCTTTGCATTTTTAACAAGAGTCGGTTCGTGCCTATGCTCCCTCGCCGGATAAGGGGACGAGGGGACATGACCGTCACGAACACTCTGCGCAAAGTGATTGCGGCCTCCGCAAGCAGCCTCCTTTGCGATTTCCTGCACCGGCATGCGCAGCAGAAGCCAGACCAGGCGGCCTTCATCTGCGGTGACGCGACGATCAGCTGGGGCGTGCTGGATGAGACGTCCACCGGCCTGGCGCACTGGTTTGTGGATCAGGGACTCAAGCCTGGCGACCGGGTCGCGGTCTGCTCGCTCAATTCCATTGAACTGATGCAAGTCTATCTGGGCCTGTTCAAGGCGGGCCTGATCGCGGTGCCGATCAACACCCGGCTGAAGCCGGAGGAGGTCCGCTACATCCTGGATCATGCCGGGGCCTGCATGGCCTTCTGCGAGTCCTGCTTCACGCCGCTGCTCGAACAGGCCGGCGTGGCATTCCCCGTCTTCAGCGCGCTGCCCGAGACGCCGGCAGAGAGATGCGACCTGCCGGACATCGGCCCCGACAGCCTGGCGATGATCGTCTACACCTCCGGAACGACGGCCAGGCCCAAGGGCGTCGCCCACACCCACGGCTCTCTTTCAGAGACAGGATTGGACGGCTCCCGGCTCACCCCCGATATCTCCGACCATGTTCGTCTCCTCTTCCTGCCGCTGATGCATATTTCGGGCGTCTGGCTTGTCTCGGCCGCCCTGCGCGAGGGAACGCCCGTGATCCTGCTGCCCAGATTCGAGCCCGGCGCGGCGCTCGACGCGATCGCGCAGTTCGGCTGCACCACCACGGGCGGGCTGCCGACCATGCTGCTGATGATGGTGGAGGAACAGATTGCCCGCCCCCGCCAAATCTCAACCCTCCGTTCGGTGATCGGCGGCGGCGATGTCGTGTCCCCCACCCTGCAGCACCGCTTCAGGCAAGTTTTCAGCCTGGATCTGCACGAAATCTACGCCATGACGGAGCTGTGCCCGATGACCGCCAACCGGCCGGGCGCGTTCCGCGAAGGTTCGGTCGGCGTGCCGCTGGAGGATGTCGAGCTGCGTGTGGTGGACCTGGACGGCCGGGACGTGCCCGCGGGCGAGACCGGCGAAATCATCGCACGCGGCCCCGGGCGCTGCGCCGGCTACTGGAACGATCCGGAGGCGACCCGTGCCGCCATGGGCGGCGGCTGGCTGCATACCGGCGACCTGGGCGCGCGCGATGACGATGGTTTCGTCTGGTTCAAGGGACGCAAGAAGGAGGTCATCATCCGCGCCGGGTCCAACATCTCGCCGCAGGAGGTGGAAGAGGCGCTCTACAAACATCCCGCGGTGCTGGAAGTCGGCGTAATCGGCGTGCCCGATCCCGTCACCATCGAGCGGGTTGCGGCCTTCGTGGTACTTCGCGAAGGCCATGCGGCAAGCGCGGAGGATCTTTGCGCCTTCGCCCGGCTGCACATCGCCGATTACAAGGCGCCCGAAGAAATTCATTTCCGCGGAAGCCTGCCGAAGAACCCGGTTGGCAAAGTCCAGCGCCGCGCACTGAAAGAGATGCTGCCGGCCCAGTAGCTGCGGTCAGACGAGGCCTGATGTGACCGTTTCGACCCAAAGCGGACATAGGCGCAGTTTCGACCCAGCGTTAGTGTGGTTGGGATAGATTACCACTCGGCATGTGATCATCTGGGGAAGGGTAGCCGCCAAAGGAAGCAGAGTTCGCGAAGACCGGGTGCGCCCTTTCCGGCCTACAGCCACAGTCCGCCAAAAATCTCCAATAAATATCATTGGCCCGCGACCTGACCTGGCCGTCTATGACGCGATGGGCGTCGCGGTCCATCGCGAGCGCCTGCATGCCGGCGGCATATACGTCAAACGCGTCCATCTTCGTCAAGGCGATGGCTCTGACAAAGCTGCGTTCTGCAGTCAATTGGCAGGCCTGCCACTCGGAATAGGTCTTGAATTCTTTTGCGGTCCATCTGGATTTGCAACCAATAGTCTCCTGCTGCAGCCCGGCGGCGGCCTTCGGCATGGCCGATCCGTCGTAGGTAGGCGCGCAGCTCGCCAGCATAAGAGCGGAGATGGTGGTGGTCAGCATACGGCTCATGTCCGCTCCTCCCGATTTTCTGATTTAGCCTACTACCGCGGAGGCGTAGCGCAAAGGGAGCTAACGGGCTGGGCAATGTCCGCTTCTGACCCAAAGCGGTCATTGCGATGGCGAGCGTTATGGAATGTCTGGAGCAATCCAGGCGCGGGCCGCGGGGCGAGCTTGAAGACGCTCCCGGTAAGCAAGAAGTGCGGGAGTGTCGGGCCGGGCCATAGGCGTTAGCAGCCAGCGCTGGAGCGAGAGCCCAAGCCCGACATCTGCCAGGGTAAACGTGTTCCCAGTGACGAAGGCGCCTGTCGTCATCAACCGCTGCTCCAAAAGGAGCATCATCGCGTTCCATTCCTCGATACTGCGCATAACATCGCTGCTGCCAGCAGGTGTGCGTCGGCGGACGAGCGCCATGAAAGCTGGACGCCAAACCGAGTTCAAGTCTGCAGCCTGCCAGTCCATCCATTTTTCAACATCTGCGCGGGCGAAGGCTGAAACCGGCAACAAGTCGTGCCGACCGGCCCTTGCTGCCAGATAGCGACAGATGGTGTTGCTCTCCCAGATTACGCCCTCATCAGTCACCAATACGGGTACAAGGCCGTTGGGATTGAGGGCAAGAAATGCAATGTCGGACGTGGGACGGTCGGCAGCCCACTCATTCTCGTGAACGAAGTCGAGTTCGGCCTCAGCAGCCGTCCAAAGCACTTTGCGGACATTAATCGATGTGGTTCGGCCCAGGATTTTGATCATGGGGATTTCATAACATGAAAATTCGACCAATACAGAACGTCCCCAATGGGACCAAGTCGAGCTTTTTTGAGCCGTAAAGCGGAAAACGGTAAGCAATCGGGTTGTGTCCGCTATTGGCGCAAAGCAGACATTTGCCGGACAGGAGACGAATGACCGCTTTTCGCCCAAAGCGGACATCCCCGGCATGTCCGCGAATGCGGGAAGCGCCCCTTATCAATCCTTGAACAGCAACGGCGCGAACTCGCGCAGGCTGCGTCGCCAGGACAGAAATTCATGCGCGGTATTGGGCGAGACGTAAAATACGCTGTTGAAGCCGGCGCCCTTCAACGCTTCGGCGTTGGCCCGTGGATCGGAAGGCGGAATCCCCGGCGGGGTGTTCCGGCGTCCAGGGTCCAATTCCCGGCTGCCGAAGCTGACGAACACCAGCTTGGTCTTTTCCTTGAAGCCCGGAATCTTGTTGACGTCCTCGAGCGAATAAGTCCCGCCGCTGAACAGGCCGATATAAGAGAATTTGTCGGGGTTGGCCGAAGCGATCAGCTTGGTTTCAAAGCCGCCCATGGAAAGCCCCGCCATGGCGCGGTGGCGCGCATCCGCGCGGGTGCGGAAATGGCTGTCGACATAGGGGACCAGTTCGTTGAGCAGCACCGTCTGGAACGGCTTGATGTCGAAACTGGCAAGCCCGCCGGGCGCGCCGGGCGTCACATCATTGGTCATCCCATAAGTCATGACGATGATGAACGGCCGCGTCGCCCCACTGGCGATCAGATTGTCCATGATGAGGTTGGCGTGGCCCTGGTTCGTCCAGGCCGTTTCGTCCTCGCCCCAGCCATGCTGCAGGTACAAAACCGGATAGCGCGTGCCTGAGTTTTTTTCATATCCCGGCGGCGTGTAGACATAGGCGCGGCGCGTTGTTCCGGTACTGGGAGAAGCAAACAGTATCTGCTGCACCTGTCCATGGGGAACGTCTTTGACGGAATAGAAGTCCGCGTCCTGCGCCGGAATTTCTATGCCGCTTTCCCAGCGCCGCGAACCGAAAAAATTCAGGGTGCCTGGATCGTTGAAGGTGCCGCCGTCAACCGTCAGATGATAGTAATGAAAGCCCTGATCGAGCGGGCCCGCCGTGTTGGCGGTCCATACGCCGTCCGCGCCCTTGGTCAGCTCCGTTCCGCCCTGTCCGCCCAGGCCAAGACTCATGTGAACTTTTTTGGCGTCCGGCGCGACGATGTGAAAGCGGACATAGCCTTGCGAATTGACCTGGGGATATTGCTGGCCGGGCTGGTTCAGGGAAGACGGCTTGAAATCCTCCACAACCGCGGGAGCGGTGTTCTGCGCCAGCACCGAACCGGCAGCGACGGCGGTGACCGCGGCGGCCAAAAATGCCGTAACGCCTCTTCTCATCTGATCTCTCCCCCGTCGTAACCCGCGCCCGTTCGCGGTGCGCTATTCCTAGACCACGGAATATTGTCGGACTTTTTAAAGTCCGACAATAGCGCCGCCACCCGCGCCCGTCCTTCGGACCCCGCGAGGGACGGGGAAAGCTATTGCGGCGTCAGCTTCAGGAGCTTGGAGGCCGGCGGCGTGTCGTCGGTGATCGAGCCGCCGCCACTGTCGGTCAGCACATAGACCGCGCCGTCCGGGCCGACCCGCACGTCGCGGATGCGCATCTTCACTTCCATCAGCAGCGGTTCTTCGTTGACGACCTTGTCGTTCCGGATGGTCAGGCGCTCCAGCGATTGGCCGCGCAGGGCGCCGGCCAGGATGCTGCCCTTCCATTCAGGGAAGAGATTGGCGTCATAATAGGCAAGCCCCGATGGCCCCAGGCTGGGCGCCCAATAGTAAACCGGCTCCTCGATGCCGGCGTGGCTCACCGAACCATCGCCCATCACGGGACCGGGATAGTCGATGCCGTGGCTGATGATGGGCCAGCCGTAATTGGCGCCCTTTTTTATGATGTTCAGCTCGTCGCCGCCGCGCGGGCCATGCTCGGTCTCCCACAGCCGGCCTTGGGAGTCGAAGGTAAAGCCTTCCTGGCTGCGCCCGCCGATGGCCCAGATCTCGGGCAGGGCGCCGGGTTGGCCGATGAAGGGATTGCCGGGCGCCGGTTTCCCGTCGCGCGTGATGCGCACGACCTTGCCCAGATGGGTGTCCAAGGTCTGCGCCACACGCCACGGGGTCGACGTGCCGGCGTCGCGGTCGCCCAGGATGACATAGAGATAGCCGTCCTTGGGCCCGAGCGCGATGCGCCCGCCGCTGCGCGAACCGAAGCCGGTATGGGCGTCGTTGGGCGTCTGCGGAATGGAGCGCCAGATCGTGGTGACTTCGCGCAGCGCATTGCCCGCTTCATCCAGGGTGGCGCGCGCCACATTGATGCCGCCGATCATGCCGTGATCGAAAGCGAAGTAGGTGAAATAGAAGCGGTGATTGGCGCGGAAATCGGGATCGAGCACCAGATCGAACAGACCAGTCTCCGGCCAGGTGACGCCTAGCGCATCGAGGCCCGACAGCGGCATGGAGATGGCGCCGTCGGGCGAAACGATGCGGAAGCGGCCGGGCAGCTTCTCGGTGACCAGGAATTTGCCATCGGGCAGGAAGGCCAGGCTCCAGGGCGCGTAAAGTTTGCTGGTGATCTCGGTCAGCTTGTAAGGGTGGGTCTTGTGATACGGCGCGCGGGTCTGTTCGGGATAGGCCGGCTTGTCGTGGACATTCTCGTTGTTGCGGGTCTCGACCGGCTGTCCCTCCACCAGGTGCGAATAGTCCGGCAGATAGGGCGCCTGCTGAAAGGCGGGCGGCGCCGGGGTGGCGGGTGCGGTGGAGGAGGACTGCCCGAGAGCGGCAGTGGCGAGCGCGGTGGAGGCAAACAAGGCGACGGCAAGCGTGCGGTTCATGATGGAATCCCCTTCGACGCGGCGAGACTAGTGGGTTGCCGGTTCCCGTGCACTGGGGAAACATCATGTTGCGCCGCAAAACCCAGCAGGATGTGGCAGAACCGGCCGCCGGCTCAAATTGTGGCGGCTGGCAAGCTGCCCGTGATTTTGCTGAAATAGCTGAGGGAGCCACCATGTACGAAGAGCAGGACCATCACGGCATCCGCTATCGCGTGCGCGTGCTTGGCGCGCGGCGCTGGCATTGGGAAGTCGAGCCGCCGTTCGGCGTGCTGGGCCTCAGGTTCCAGTGCGGTGAGCTCGAAGGCGGCCCTGAAGACGCGGTGCGCGCGGCCAAGAACGCAATCGAGCGCCAGACCGGGCAATTCGAGCACTGACGTCGGGAACGCGCAACGAAGCGCCGTCTTCATCATTCCGTAACATTGGCCATCAGGCAGGGAGAGCGGGCATGACGTCCCAGCTTGCGGAAAAAGTTGCGCATTTGCCGGAACGGTTCGAGGAGACGGAGTGTTCCACCGCGCGGCTGCTGGCGGAAACCGGATATCTTGACCGGCCACAGGATCTGAAAGTGGAAGACCTGGAAGAGGCGTTGGCGCGCGAGCCGGCGCTGACGGAGGCCTGGCTCGATCGCGGCCATGACCAGAGGCTGGCCGGCGGCTGGGGCATCGAATGCGAGGGCGAGAGTTATCACGTCCAGTCCTTCGACGGCGGCGGCGAGCTGGTGATGAGGAACCGGGTCAGGGCGACGGCGGAATTCGCGGTCCGGTATCTGAGCGTTATCGCGGCGGTGATGCGCCACCAGCGCGGGCCTCGCGCATAAGGCGGAGCAGCGCGTTGAGGAAAGCGGCCCAGTCGAAGCGCGGGCCTTCGGGCGGCGCCCCGTCCGGCGTCGTCGCCGTCATGTCATCTTTCGCAATCCGGACCAGAGCCTGATACATGGGGAATGTCCTTCCACGGACGAATCGTAGCGCGGCCCTGTGAAGCTTCGGTTACGGTTCAGATTGGAAATAATTCACTTTCGTTAACGCGCATTGGACCTTGGTCCAGTTGCGTACCTGTGGCTCGTCACCGATCCGCCGCAAGCGTCTTGAGCCGGTCCTTGTCGATGATGATGGCGACGCCGGCATTGCGGTCCGCCACCTCGGTGATGCGGATCTGGCTGGCGGTGCCCAGGATCTGCGCGACTTCGGACGGGTTCAGCTTGTAATCGGTGGAGAGCCAGTTCGCCATGTTCGAAGTGGCGACCTTCAACGAGTCGTCCACCGAACCCGCATAGCCAAGCGCCATGATGCGGCCGTCATTCTCCACGCGGGGGCTCGGCGTCTGCCGATGCGAAATGACCTCCACCCGGAAGGTGACATCCATCGAGGTCTCCAGCCCGTTGCCGTTCAGCTCGCCATCGCCCATCGCCGCATGCCCGTCACCGACAAAGAGCAGCGCGCCCGGCACACGCACCGGCAGATAGACGGTGGCGCCCTCCGCGATCTCGTTGAAATCCATGTTGCCGCCGAAGTCGCCGGAATCGCCGGTGTTTGGCGGGGGGTAAAGGGGCTGGGGCGCGGTCGCGACGCAGCCGAGCATCGGGTGGAGCGGGACGCGATACTTGGCAAGGTGCGCATCGGGCTTTTCCGGCCAGGCGGTGCCGCTGGCCTGGTCCAGATGCCAATAGATGGTCTTGCCGGTGTCCTTCTGCGTCACCGCGAGGCGCGGATCCACGCTGCGGCCGTCGAGATAATCATCGCTGATCGCCCAGTCGCGGTTCAGGCGCAGCCGCACGATGTGCACCGCCAGGGTGTCGCCCGGCACCGCGCCCTGGACGAAGAAGGGCCCGGTTTCGGGATTGCCGCCAAAGGTGCGGACCGCGCCGCTGGCATCGGTGCCGCCGGCATCGACCGTGGTGGTGTGGACCGTATCGCCGGACGCGATGGTCATCGCCGGCTTGAGGGCGGCGGAAAAGGCGTGATGAAACTGGGTGGGCACAAATTCGCGCGTTGCGCCGGCGGATGAGGTGAGCGGCGTAACGAGGCTGGCCGTGACGGCCAGCGCCGGCTGCTGCTTTATGTGCCCCGAACCGTCGATAGGCGTGTCGGTTCCGGTCAGGGCGTGGTTCTTGAGGACCAGATGCACATTGTCGCCGTCGCCGTCCTTGTCGCGGCTGGTGAAGTCGATCACCTCGCCATGGCGCGTGCCGGTCAGAGCATCGCCGTGATATTTGCCGGTAAGCTTGCCATCTTTCTGTTCCAGCTCGAGCTGGCCATAGATGGTGCCCTCGGCCCAGACCAGCGAGACGGTGTAGCGGCCGGTCAGATCGTCGGTCAGATGATCCTGAGCCGCCGCGGGCGCGACGCAAGCGGCCGACATCAGGGCAGCGAAGAGGGTGCGGTTCATTTCAGACCATCCATGAAGCTGTTCATTTCACGCAGCACATCGGCCTGGTTGGAGCGGAAGACGAAGTGGTCAGCATGGGGCAGCCGGACCAGGCGCAAGCCCGGGTTGCTGGCGACGACGAACTGGGCCTGCTTTTCGACCGCGGCGGCGCCGGCTTTAGCCGTGGCGCTGTCGCAATCTTCGTCGCATCGCTGCGGCACGGCCGCCAGAACCAGGATCGGCGCCGCGATGGTCTTGTAGGGACGGAAATTGCTGTCGATGGCGGTGCCGACCATCACGCGCAGCCGGGCCGGCCGAGGGGGCGGATCCTTCTGCCCCGCCGTCATCTCCTGGTCGGCTTTCAATCCGCGTCCGAGAACCGGGAGGGTTTGCTGCAGCTCGGCCCGCAGCTGGCGGGCGCGGCTTGGCGTTGTGTCACGCAGAAGCTGGAGATCGCGGCGGACGATGCCTTGCGCGACCGCGGACGCGAGCAGGGCATTGTCCGGATCATAGAAGGCATAGCTGTAGGCGGCATCAAGATAGACAAGTCCGGAGACTTTCTCCGGATGGCGGCTGCCGATGGAGCTGAGTTCCTCACCGGCGATGGAGTGACCCGCCAGGACCGGCTTTTCGATATGCAGAGCGGCCATCACCGCCAGCACGTCATCGCCCAGCCGGTCGGGGTCGTAATTCTCGTCGGTCGGCGGCGGAATGCTGGAGACGCCATAGCCCCGGCGCGTGATGGCGTAGACGTGATGCGTGACGGTGAATTTGAGCGCGAGCTGATCGAAATTGTGCCCCGTGCGGCCTTGGCCGGCCAGAAAAACCAGCGGCCGGCCGCTACCGCCGAAATCGAGGACCTCCAGCTTCACGCCCGGCGCCACCGTTACGAACTGGATTTTGTGAGGCGCCGGATCGATGGGAAACGCGTCTCTGGCGGCGACGTGATGGAAGGTCAGTTTGCCGGGATCATGGGTCCAGTCGCCGGTGATCGTCTTGCCGTCGGCCGAGACGGAGCCGTGAAAGGTGCCCGGCGTGCGCACCGGATTGAGCGTAAGGGTGCTGCCGTCCAGGCTCACATCCAGCGGATTGCCGTTGAGGGTGCCGTCCACATCGCCCAGGTTGAACCATTCGCCGCGCCAGCCGGCGCCCGCTTTGGTAATCGTCATCACATAGTGCGGCTTGGCGGTTTGCCAGATGCCGGCGATGTCGGCGGCTCGGGCGGGGAGGGCGAAGGCCAGCAGCAGGCAGAGCGGGGCGGCCAGCTTTCTCATTTCAGGCCATCCATGAAGGCGTTCATTTCGCGGATCACATCGGCCTCGTTGGAACGGTAGATATAATGGCTGGCATTGGCAATGCGCACGAGGCGGGCGTGGGGCGCAGTTTTCTCGAACAGGTCTGCGCGGGCGGCATCGGCCGCCATGATCTTCTGCATGAAGGGTTTGTCGCAATTGGGCGCGCAGCGACGCGGCATGGCAAGGATCGCCAGGACCGGCACAGAAGACGCGCCATAGGGATGCTGGTTGGCGGAGATTTTGTTGCCGGCGAGGTCCGATGGGCTTTCCGGCTCGGCCGGCAGACCGCTGACCGGGTCCATCCCGGCGGCGGTATCCTTTAGCGACTGCTCCAGATTGACCATGGCGGCCTGTGTCTGCTTGATCAGGGCGGTCCATTTCGCGGGGTCGGGCTGAAGATCGAACATGCGGTCCAGATCCCGGCGCACGATAGCGGAATCCAGCGCCAAATTCGGTTCGGCCGGATTGTAGAAGGCAAAGGATTGGAGAGCATCCAGATAGACCAGGCCGGTGACTTTGTCGGGATGGCGTGTGCCGATCGAGCTCAGTTCCTCGCCGGCGATGGAATGGCCGGCGATCACTGACTTTTCGATGTGAAGTGTGGCCATCACCGCCAGCACATCATCGCCCAGCCGGTCGGCGTCATAATTCTCATCAGTCGGCGGCGCCATGGTGGAAGCGCCAAAACCGCGGCGGGTGATTGCATAGACATGATGACTGGCCGTGAACTTGGGCGCAAAACTGTCGAAGGTGTGACCGCTGTTGCCAAGACCTGACAGGAAAATCAGCGGCGGGCCGCTGCCGCCCCAGTCCAGCACTTCCAGCTTCACGCCAGGCTGCACTGTGACGAACTGCACCTTGTGCGGCGAAGCATCCGTCACCCAAGCGTCCTTGGGTGCAGTGCGGGCGAAGGTGATCTGCTGGGATGGTGGCCCGTAAAGCATCTTCCAGCTGCCGCTGAGAGTCTTGGCGTCCGCCGACAGCGTGCCGTCGAAAGTGCCTTCTGCCTTGTCGAGCGAGAAATGGACATTGTCGCCCGACAGCGTGATGGCGGAGACACTGTCAAAGCGCGGCGCGCCCGGTGCTTCGTCACCGAGATTGTAGAATTCGCCGCGATAACCGGCTCTGGCCTTCTGGATCTTGAGAACCCGCTGCGGCTTGCCGTCGGCCTGCCAGGTGCCGGCAATGTCGGCGGCGCGGGCGGGGAGGGTCAGGGTTAGGGCGACGAGAAGAAGCAGCGTCTTTGTCATGACGGTGGTGGCTCCGCTCTTAAATTCCCAGCTCTCCATGGCCGGCCCCCCCCGAGCCGGCCATCCATTTCTCCGTTGCACCATGGATGGCCGGGTCAAGCCCGGCCATGACATAAGGAGCAACGGGCAGAGCTCACTTCTTGCGGTTCAGCACCGCCAGCAGCCGTTCCGGATTCTCGTTCGCGGGATTGGCGGCGAAGGTGTCCTTGGTCTTCTGGTCCTTGGCCACGCCGATCACCATCAACTCCAGCGGCGCTGAGCCCGCCTTGAAGCTGTGGGTCTGGTTCACATCCACCGGGATGGCATCACCCTTCTTGATGGCGACGGTCTCGCCGTTCACCGTGACGCTGCCGTCGCCGCTCATCACATAGAAAGCCTCGCTGAGGTCGGTGAGCCGCAGCGGCGGCACGGTCACGCCGGGCTGGATCAGCATGTGATCGACATAGGCCCAGGGCGTGTAGAATACCGAGGGCCCCAGGGCGCGGCGGCGCATCGTGCCCGGAATCTCACCCGGCTTCAGAAGGGCGCGGTCCAGCTTCATGGTGACGAATTGCGGAATCTTGTCCTTGGGCGCGCCGACCCGGTCATCGCCCAGGTTGAAGGCGTCATAGACCTTGGAGGTGCCGACATTGATGTTCATCCACTCCTCGTCATGGTCGGTGGGGTTGTAGATGGCGTGACTGGAGCCCATACGGTCGGGCGCGCCCACCGTGCCCTTGAGCAGCGAAGTGCGGCCATTGATGGTGAATTCCGCCTCGCCGTCGAGGATCACGAACATCTCTTCGCAATGATTGTGGAAATGCTGGCCGATGCCGGAATGGGCATGCAGCACGCCGCGATGCAGGAAGATCATGTTGGTGGACAGCGTTTTGTCGGTCATCAGGGGACCGAAATTCATGCTGCCGGCCCCGTCATGCACCGCCTTCAGGTTGGCGGTCTTGCTGACGTCGTAATGGGTGATGCGGGAAGCCAGACTCCCTTGCGCCGCAGCGCCACTCGAAGCAAAGGCAAAGGCGGCCGACAAGATAAAGACGGCTGGCATAGCGTGGCGTTTCATGATGGTCCCCTCCGTGGCGGCGCCTCGTCTCTGCCGAATGCCAAAGCGGCTTTGCCGAATAAAATGTGACGCCTTGTTTTGCGCACTCTGTACGATTACGGGTGGGAAGCCAAATGCAATCTGGGCGCGAGCGGAGGACATGGCCATGACTGTCAAGATCAGCCTGGGGCTGCTGCTGATAGCCGCCCTCATCTGTGCCGTGGGGCCGGCCACCGCGGCCCCGGTCACTGTCAGCGCAGTCGGTTCGATGGCCGAGATGCAGGGCCTGAACGGTGCAGCCAATCCGGTGGTGCAGGTGCTCTCTTATTATCCGGGGCTGAACCGCGGCGGCGGGCTGTTCGTCTGGAATGCCGCGTCCGGCGACGCGCCTGACAATTGCCTGATCTTCGCTCCGCAGAAACAGGGGGCCGGACAGAAGGGCCGCTGGACCCGCCAGCTTTCCGGCGCCTTCGACGCGGCCATGTGCGGCGCCTGGTGGGACAATAGCCATGATGATGCCGCGGCGCTGAACCGCGCCGTGGCGGCGGCCTCGCGCTTGCACGTCACCCTCAGCCTGCCGGGCGGCACGGCCATCGTCTGTTCGACCGTTAAGACGGCGGAGGGTCTGGTCGTGCGCGGGCAGGGCATGGGCCCGGGTGCCACAGTGCTGGACGGCAGCTGCATGAAAAGCGGTTGGCTGTTCGACATCAACACGCCCAACGGCACCACCGCCCTGGAAGCGCCCAAATATTACGACATGGAAATCCGGGCCGGGCATAATAACAATCCCGGCGGCTGCATCCGCTGGAACAATGCGGCGGGCGGATTCGTCGATGGCCCCGGCTCGCAATATTACATGATGCGTCCCCACGCCGAGCGAATTGGTTGCACCATGGTGGGCAACCAGCAGATCGGCCTGGAATGCAGCAAATGCTTCGACGGCGACTTCTCCCAGAACAACACTATCGGCGGCAAGCACGGGGTCTCGCTGGAAGGCTCCGATGTCATGTGCATCGGTTGCGCCGGGCCGAATCGCTTCTCCTATACCACCGACAGCCTGGTGCGGATGGTATCGCACGGCACCTTCGGCAACATGGACCGGGTGGTGGGCAATGAAATCCTCTATCCCACCGACACGCACCAGCCCTACGACTCGTTCATCTATGACGCGACGCGCTCATCCACCATTGAAGCCAACCATATCGAAGGCATCATTCCGGGCGTGCAGAGCGCCATCCATGTGGTGGGCGGCTTCAGCCATGCCATTGAGAACAACGATGTCGCGGTGCTGACTGAAATCGGTGCCACCGGCCCCAAGTCGGCGCCGCACTGGCTGGTCACCGAGGGGCCGTTCGTGAATTTCCGCGCCTTCAACAATGGCTGCGAGGGCTGCATCCTGGGGCCGGCGCTGTTCCGCAACCATTCGGCGGACTTCAATGCCGGCGGAGTGCGCCAGGTCATCACCCATGGCGGCAATGGCGTGAACGGCGACGCGGGATTTCCCTGACCGCCGAGCAGCGCGCGGTCAGAGCGAATACCACTCCGCGTTTTCGGAGATCAGCTCGAACGGAATGCCGGTCACTGGAGGGACCTGATATTCCGACGCGCCCAACAGGCCGTCGCCATGCTCGCCGTCTTCGGCCAGGGGCAGGACGATCCGCTCACCCTCGACGGTGTTTCCGCCGGCGCGGAACAGCGGCCCGCGGCAACGATAGATCGCCGGCATGGTCACGATGCGGGTGAACTCCGCGTGGGACTTCTCATAGATGTGGGGGGGATGCAGGTCCTTCAGCGTCGTGCCGCGAAAGCTGTGCCCGGTTGCCACCATGATCCGGTTGCCTGCAAGCCGGGCGGTGAATTCGCTCGACTGCCGGTCATATTTGAAAGACCAGAGCCGCGTGAGGTGGGGGGCGATGGCCGAAGGCTCCAGGTCCGCCCATCCTGGTATGCGCCCGTTCGCACGAACCTCGTTCCAGTGCTGTGCAATGGCCAGGAGAGCCGGCGATTCTATGCGGCTGATGAAAGTGCCGAAATCGGACATCTGCTCCGGAGCCCGCTTTGTGGCATGCATGTCCTCATTAAGACGCATGCCGGTTAAGGAACCCTATCGGCTGTCCCCGCCCCGGCCGATTCAACTAACGGTGTCATCATTATCGCCGGTCCGGGCCGCCTTCGGAACACATGACCTGACGGATGAATGACATGACTGGGCGTCAGTTCAAGTCCGCCGGCGCTGGCGTTCGGGCGGGCACGTCTGTCGAAAGTGTAATTCGAACGGAACGTCCGCGTTGGCAGCGGCCAGCGGGTCTTTCGACAAATAATCAGCGCTGCACGAACACCGCAGTAACGCGCGCACGAAACGGGCTTATTCACGCCTGGTTGCTGAACAAGTTATTCATGCCGGGTTCAGGCGGCGGTCTTCATGCTGACGGGCATGAGTGACTGGGCAGATCTGGCAATCCTGTGCCGCGTGCGTGCGTCGGTTTTCCGGCTGCGGGCCGAGGCCGCCGATACCGCGGAAGACCGCGCGGCCTGTCAGCGCATTGCCGAACAATGGAGCCAGAAGGCGGAAGACGTGGCGCGCGGCGCCCCGGCGTCGGTGCTTATCTAACGATCGCTTCTCTAGCGATCGCTTATTTGACCAGCACCAGGGCCAAAGTGGCGCCAAATCCCGTCAGCACGGGAATCGTGTCGCCGGTCAGCACGGCTCGATGAACGGGGGCAGTGCGGACCGGCCCGGCCACGTCACGG
>Ga0310811_10001896_pt1 | contig 25976 bp, 22 predicted proteins | sample YCmetagenome_FD_207642 | JGI IMG/M metagenome (GOLD analysis project Ga0310811, IMG submission 207642) | Soil microbial communities from experimental microcosm in Duke University, North Carolina, United States - YC | ecosystem: Engineered > Artificial ecosystem > Soil microcosm > Unclassified ... | reverse complement strand
GAGGCCGCTCTGGCGATGCCGGCCTTCTGATCGTGCGGATAGGAGATGAAGCTCGTGAAGTAAGTTGCGATGGCCTCGATGTCGGAATCGGGCAAGTCCTGCAGGCTCTGGACGACCTTCTGCATCGGCTCCAGCGCCACGCCGTGTGGCACGCTCTCGCCGTTGCGCAAATAGTCGACGAGCTGTGCCCGGGTCCAGGGCTGGGGTGAGGCGGCGACGTCGAGCGGGGAGGCCCACCATCCGTCGACCAGGGCGCCGCCGTAGGGATGGCCGGCCTCCTCGGCACCCAGGGCATTGCGGGGCGTATGGCAGCTGCTGCAGTGGGCCACCGCCTCGGCGAGATAGGCACCGCGGTTCCATCGCGCATCCCGCGTCGTGTCCGGCTGATAAGAACCTGGCGCGAGATAGATTGCCTTCCATGCCGCCTGCAGGGAGCGGATATCGAACGGGAAAGGCACGCGATTGGGCGTCGTCGGTGTTCTCACGGGCGGCAAGGTCATCAGATACGCGTAGAGCGCGCCGATGTCCTCGTCGGTGAGCTGGGTGAAATGGTTGATGGGGAAGGCGGTGGCGAAGAGATGCTTGCCATCGCGCGCCACGCCGTCACGCAGCGCCCGGGCGAACGCATCGAGCGACCAGTTGCCGATGCCGGTTTCCGCATCCGGCGTGATGTTGCTCGAATAGATCGTGCCGAACAGGCGCGCAAACGGCCGGCCGCCGACGCCCGGCTGTCCATCCTTCGTCGTGTGGCAGTCCATGCAACGCGCGGCATTGGCCAGCACCTTGCCCTTGTTGACCAGCGCAGGGCCAAAGGAAGCCGCGGCCGGCGGATCGATGGGCGGGATCGCCGGTTGCCAGGCAGCCGCCATGTAGGCCAGCACCGAAACGCTGCCCACGCAGACGAAACCCAGGGCCCACCTGATCGCCAACAACCGCTCCTCTTAAGCCTTTGGCCCACCCTAGCGGGGACAACGGTGGAGTGTCAGGCGCCTGTTTTGCCGGCTCAGGCGGCCAGCCAGAGGTCGTGCCAGCCCGCGGCGGCAAAATCGGGATCGTTCGAATGGTTGCGCACGCTGGTGCTGGCGAGGGTGATCGTGTCGACCTCGACCAGCGGCAGAAGCGGCGCGTCATGCGTGACGATCTTCTGGAACATGGCCACAAGCGTCTTGCGCTCGGCCTCGTCGGTCTCTGTCTTGATCTTGTCTACCAGCGCATCGAGCTCCGGGCTGGAATAGCCGGAGGCATTGCAGAAGGGCACGCCCTTTCTGATGCCGTCGCTGGTGTAGTACTGCGTCGTCGTGGGCACCGGTTCCGAAGGGTTCGACTGGTTGGAGATCGCGAGGTCGAAATCGTAGTCGGTGTAGAGACGCCGTATCGAGTCTGCGCGGTCGGGCACCGTGAGCGCGACGCCGATGCCCAGGTCTTCCAGCGCTTGCTTCACTGCGGCGCCGACCTGGCCGTTCTCTGCGAACCAGCCGGCGGCAACCAGGTCGAGCGTGAAGCGCTTGGTCTTTCCCTTTTGGGGAAAGCCCGCCTTGTCCAGAAGCGCGGCGGCTCTCATCGGATCGAAGGCTGTGCCGGTGATGTCATCGGTGAAGAAGGCCGTGTTGGACGAGAAGATCGGGCTTGTCCCCGCGCGCCCGTAGCCGCGGTAGACGGTCTTCGCAATCGTCTCGCGGTCGATGGCATGGAACAGCGCCTGCCGCACCTCGCGCTCGGCGAGGATGGGGCGGCGCAGATTGCACTCAAGGGTGGTCGCCCAGGCGCGCTCCTCGTAGCCTTTCGATGTCGCGACGAACTTGCCCGTGGCCGTGAGCCGATCGATGTCCGACAGCGCGACCGGTGTGAAGACTCCAATCTGGATATCGCCCGCTTCCAACGCAGCCGCGCGGCCGGCAGGGTCGCGCACGTAGCGGATGATCAGGCGGTCCAGGTAGGGAAAACCCTTGCGCCAATAGGCATCGTTGCGGACAAACTCGATATGGCTGCCGCGCACCCAGCGCTGGAACTTCCAGGGGCCGGTGCCGATGGGCGCGTTGTTCGCGGCGTTGCCAGCGGGATCGCTGCCGCCATAGATGTGCCTGGGGAGCACATAGTTATCGCTGCCAATCAGCAGTGACGCGAAGAACGAGGCCGGCGTGGGTTTGCCGAACCGGAAGACCACCGTCTGGGGATCGGGCGAGTCGATGCCGGCGAAATCGGCGAGCGCCAAAGGGTCGGCGTGCTTGGCCCAGATCTCGGTCACGGAGTAGGCGACATCACCTGATGTCATTGGCTTGCCGTCGTGAAAGGCGACGCCCTTGCGAAGCCTGACGGTATAGGACTTGAAGTCGGGGGCGGGGTGCCAGCTCTCGGCAAGCACGCCCTCGAAGTCGCCCTCCAGGCGGCGGCACGCCAGCCGCTCGAGCGCCTTGGAGGCGGAGAATGTCGGGCTGGGGCCGCCGCCCGATGGGACGTAGCAGGCCTGCGGCTCACCGCCGCCCAGGGTCGCGACCAACGTGCCGCCGTATCGCGGTTCTTCCTGTGCCCGCGCGCGCCGTGATGCGCCCGCCAGGCCGACGGCCAGCGTGCCGATGCTAAAAGTTCGCCGGGAAAGTGCGTTCACCAGGCCTTCTTAACCGGGCAGCGTCGAATAGGTTGCGCGGCCCACGGCGACCAACGCTTTCTGCTCGTTGAAGACGTCAACATCGACTACGCCCACGCTCTTGCCGGCACGGCGCACTTTTGCGGTGGTGATCAGCTTGGTCTTGATCGCGGGCCTGAGGTAATCGACCCGGAAGTTGACCGTTGGCAGGCCGCGCCTGAGCGCCATGACCAGCGCATAGTCGCCGACCGTGTCGATGATGGCCGCGATCGGCCCGCCATGCCATTGCCCGGTGCCCTTGCCACGCTCGAACTCCGGCCGCATCTCGCAGACCATGGTGACCTGTTCCTTGGCCGCATCGGCCTCGGTGATCTTGAGGCCGAGGAAGGAGATGAACGGCGAATGGTCGAGCATTGCCTGCATCTCGCCGCCCGAGAGCGGCTTCGGCGCCTCGCTCATGGCGCCACCACGACCTTGCCGAACACCTCGCGGTCCTCGATCACGCGCAAGGCCTCGCGCGCGTCGTCAAGCTTGAAGACCTTGTCGACTAGCACCTTGAGCTTGCCGCTCTGCACCAGCTCCAGAAGTTTCTCGATGTCGCTTCTCATCCAGCCATTGGAGCCCAGCACCTTGAGTTCGAACGTCCAGATGAAGCGGATATCTTCCTTGGGGTCGAAGCCCGCGGTGGCGCCGCAGGTCAGCAGCCGGCCACCGACCTTCAGCACCTTGAACGACTTCACCCAGGTGTCGCCGCCCGTATAGTTCACCACGACATCGACGCCGCGGTCGGTGCCGCCACCGCGCCGCGTCGGCTTGCCGTAGAGCTTGTAGATCTCGTCCTGGAAGTCGTGGGTGACGTAGTTGATGGTCTTGTCTGCGCCCAGCTCGGCGAGGCGCCTGGCCTTGGCGTCGGTGCCGGCGCAGGCGATCACCTCGGCGCCGGCAAGCTTGGCAAGCTGCAGGCAGCAGACGCCGACGCCACCCGACGCACCCAGGATCAGCACCTTCTCGCCCTTCGCGACGTGACCGTTGGTGACCATCATGCGCAGCGCCGTGCCGTAAGCGACGGGAAGGGCCGCGGCGTCAGCAAAGCTCACGCCGTCGGGAATGCGAACGAGCTGGTGCGCGCGGGCCTTGCAGAGCTCGGCCAAGCCGCCGTGTACGGTTTCGCCCATCAATCCGCCCTCGACGCGGTTGATCGGATCGACCAGCACGCGATCGCCCTTCTTCCAGCCCGTGACGCCGGGCCCGACCTCGGCAATCTCACCCGCGACATCGAGGCCCATGATGGCCGGCATCGGCACCTTGATGCCGGGCATGCCGCGGCGCGTAAACACATCGTGGTAGTTGAGCGACGCCGCCTTGACCGCCACGATCACGTCGCCCTCACCGGGCTTGGGGTCGGGGAAGCTGGTCTCGAAGTTCAGGCGGTCGGGCCCGCCATGTTCGCGGACGACGGCTGCTTTCATTTCTGAAGATCTCCTCCGGCTGGTATCTGCTTGGCAAGCGCGCGCTTGTCGATCTTGTTGGTGCCGGCCAGCGGCATCTCGTCGACGAAAAACACCTGCCGTGGATGCTGGTAGGCCGGTGCGTTGGCGAGCGCATAGCTCTTCACCGCCTGCTCGTCGAGGTTAGCTCCGTTGGCGCGCACGACGAAAGCGATCGGCTTGTGGCCCTTGAGTTCGTCGGGTACCGGCAAGACGGCCGCCTGATGGATGCCGGGATGTCGTTCCAGCATCTTCTCCACGTCGCCGGGATAGATGTTCTCGCCGCCGCACACGAACATGTCGTCGGCGCGACCGATGAAATAGAAGAAGCCATTCTCGTCGCGGCGGAACACGTCGCCGGTGCGATAGAAGCCGTCCGGCGTCATCGCCTTGGCCGTGGCTTCGGGCAGCTTGTGATAGTGCGTCATCAGCGCGCCGCACTTCATCTCCAGCACGCCGCCCTCGGGATCGGCTCCCGCGACCTCCTTGCCGTCGCGCACCAGGCGCAACTCGACGGCGGGATGGGCGCAGCCGGGCGAGAGGTCCGGCTGCGGGAGGTCTTTCGGATGCGGGCCGAACACGACGGGACCAGCCTCGGTCGTGCCATAGCCATTGCCGATCTGCGCCTTGGGAAAGGCAGCGCGCACTTGGTCGACCAGCGATTGGGTGATGGGCGCGGAGCCCATGCGCACCGCCTCGACAGCGGAGAGGTCGTGCTTCGTCAGAAGCTCCTTCTCGCGCAGGATCATGGCGATCATGGTCGGCACGGACGTGAGGAAGGCGACGCGATGCCTCGCGGCGGCCTCGACGTAGCTTCGGGTCGTGAACTGCGGCAGCAGCACCACGGTGTCGCCGTGGCTGAAGGTGGTCTGGCACATCGCCAGCCCGTTCATGTGATAAAGCGGTGCGGCCACCAGCGAGCGCTGGCCGATGGATCCCGTACGCCGCGGCCGCTGGTTCATCACCCAGAGGTGCGAGTAGTGCGAGAGCACCACGCCCTTGGGCTTGCCGGTCGAGCCCGACGTGTAGAGGAACATCGCGGGCTCCTCGGGCTTCATCGTCGCGGGCGTGAACGGCCCTTCGTCGAGGAGCGCGGGAAAGTCCTTGTCGAAGGAAAGCTTGGGGACGCTGTCAGGGGCGAGCGGCAGGCGCGCGTCATCGCCGATCACCAGCTTGGCGTCGCAATCGCCCACGATATAGGCCACGGTTTCGGCCGGCAGCTTCCAGTTCACCGGCACCGACACCAGCCCAGCCTGCATGGTGCCGAGGAAGGTGAGCAGGAACTCGGCGCGATTGGCCGACAGGATCGCCACGCGATCGCCGCGCTGCAGGCCGCGCTTCAGGAGCCCGCGCGCAACGGCGCCGCTCAAGCGAAGGAGATCGTCGTAGCTGTATTGGCGCTCGCGGCCATCGCCGCCCGCATCGATCAGCGCCAGGCTATCGCCCGGCACCTCACGCGAGATCGCATCGCCCTGATTGTCCCATTTGATCGCAGTCATCGCGTCACTCGACGAACTCCAGCACCGCGTTCACGGCTTCCTTCGCCGGGACGACGATGCGGTCCTTGTCCTGCTTCACGCCGCCGATCTTGCCGGCCTGCAGGGCTTGCGCCGCCTTGGCGAGCGACGTGGTGCGGAAGGTGAGCCCCGCCATATAGGCCGGCCGTCCCTCGGCATCTGGCACGGCGTCGCCGAATTGCTCCTTGACGGCAGCCGGTGTCAGGATGTCGAAGCGAGAATTGCCAATCACGACGGTCTTTCCGCCTTTGATGTCGCGTACCGCTTCCGGCCCGAACATGTCGGCATAAAGCTTGGCGCCCTTGGCCGGATCGGGCTCGACGATCAGCGCGCGTGCTACGGCCACCGTGCCATTGGCATGATGTCGCCACTCGTCGCGCCACACCAGGTCGCGCGTGAAATGGTGGCAGTAGTAGACGCGGCCGTAGGGCAGGACGCCCGCTTTCATGCGCACCGTACGGAAGCGGGCATCGCCCTGGCCGCCGTCGTACTTGACCGGACGGGTGAACTCGACCGGCGGATCGACGGGAACGCCCGCCTTGTGGAGCGCGCCGTAGGTGACGGCGGAATCCTCGGAGCCGAACACCAGACCATTGAGGCCAAAGGAATAATTCAGGATATCGAGGCGACCCGACGTTGCACCTTTGGGCACGGCGATCAACTCGAGATAGTCGGTGCCGAACATCGCCAGGTGATTCATCGAACCCAGCGAGTGGTAGCCGCGCTCGGTCAACGTGAAGCCCAGCCGCCGATAGATCTCGGCGGAACGGTCCATTTCGTCGCGCGCGTTGATCACGACGTGGTCGAGAGTCGGCACCGGCAATGTCATGGCAACCCCTCTTGCCCGCAGTGTGCGCCATCCTGGCACGGAGGGCGCGTCAGGAATTTCCTATAACGCTGCAGCTTTGTCTCATGGTCGGAAAGCGTTTCCAACATAGACGCATTCCGAGGAATGAACGTCCACACTCCAACCGCAAGACGAGAATCTTGTCTTATGGCCTGCATTTTGCTGCGCTTGTGAAGCACAGTCGCTAGTCTCGCCTGCTTCACTGCTTGGGGTTCTTGTTCATGACTGCGAAATTTCGTCCGACCCGCCGCGCCGCGCTTGCTGGTTTCTCGGCGCTTGCCCTTGCGGGAGGCCGCAGTTTTGCGCAAGCCACGACGGCCAGGAAGGGTGGAACGCTCACCTTCATCCAGAACAGCGAGCCGCAGACCCTTGTGGCGCTCACCACCGTCGCCACCCCGGCGTTGACGGTGAGCGCGAAGGTCACGGAGGGTCTGCTCGAATACGATTACGACATCAGGCCGCGGCCGTTGCTGGCGACGGAATGGTCGATCAGTCCCGACGGCAAGACCTATACCTTCAAACTGCGTCCGAACGTGAAATTCCACGACGGCAAGCCCTTTACCTCGGCCGACGTCGCCTATTCGATCCAGCTCCTGAAGACTGTGCATCCGCGGGGCCGCAACACCTTCGCCAACGTACTGGAGGTGAAGACGCCCGATCCGCTGACGGCGGTGATCGAGCTCAGCAAACCTGCGCCCTATCTCATCAGGGCGCTGACCGCGGCCGAGACCCCGATGATGCCGCGCCATATCTACGAAGGCACCGATCCGCTCGGCAATCCCAACGGCAATGCGCCAATCGGCACGGGTCCCTACAAGTTCAAGGAATGGGTGCGCGGCAGTCACATCATCTACGAGCGCAATCCTGACTACTGGGATCCCGATCTGCCGCGCATCGACCGTATGGTGTGCAAGTTCCTGCCCGATACCGGTGCACGCTCGATCGCCTTCGAGAACAAGTCGGCCGATATCGGCTACCGCACGCCAGTGGCGCTGAGCGATCTCGAGCGGCTGAAGAAGCTGCCGCATCTCGAATTCGAGACCGACGGCACGAGCTACTCCTATAATGTCTCCTGCCTGCAGTTCAATCTCGACAGCCAGTACTTCAAGCACCTGAAGGTGCGCCAGGCGGTTGCCCACGCGATCAACCGCGAGCTCCTGATCAAGACGGTGTGCTATGGCTACGGCACCGTCTGCTATTCGCCTATCGCGCCGGGGCTCAAGGACTTCCACGATCCGACGCCCAGCCCCTACACGCTTGACCTCAAGAAGGCCGAGCAGCTTCTCGATGAGGCAGGCTTCCCGCGCGGCGCCGACAAGGTCCGCTTCCGTGTGCCGCTCGACTACAATCCGATCGGCGACGAGAGCTTGAGGTTGTCGGAGTTCCTGCGCGCTTCATTGAGCCGGATCGGTATCGGCGTTGAAGTCCGCTCGGCCGACATCTCCGCCTTCGTGAAGCGCGTTTATACCGATCGTGCTTTCGACTTCACCTACAACGGCCATTCGAACCTGTTCGATCCGACGGTCGGCGTGCAGCGCATCTATTGGTCGAAGAATTTCAAAAAGGGCGTGCCGTTCTCTAACGGTTCGCACTACGAGAATCCCAAGGTCGATGCGCTGCTGGAAGGCGCGGCGGTCGAGAACGATCCGGTCAAGCGCAAGGCGATGTTCGTCGAATTCCAGAAGATCGTCGCCGAGGAGATTCCCGACATCCCGCTTTATTCACCGCTGTTCCTCACCATCAAGAACAAGCGCGTCCACGACGATTCGCTGACCGCCGACGGAGTGGAAGCCAACATGTCGCGTGTCTGGCTGGATGCGTAAGGTCAACCTCATGCTGAGGAGCTCGCGCAGCGAGCGTCTCGAAGCATGGATCATCGGCGTTGCGTGCGATCCCACCCTTCGAGACGGCGCTTCGCGCCTCCTCAGGGTGAGGGCGGCGTGGTGGAGCAACGCGGGAATTTTGACATGAGGATGGGTCGGCGCATCGCGACGACGCTCAGGCGCACGGCCATTCATGCCGTGCCGACGGTCCTCGGCATCATCGTGCTCGACTTCCTGCTGCTACAGTTGATGCCCGGCGACGCCGCCGATGTGATCGCCTCGGAATCGGGCGTCGCCACTGCCGAAAGCATGGCGATGCTGCGTCAGCACTTCGGGCTCGACCAGCCGGTGTTGACGCAGCTCGTGAACTTCCTGGGCCATCTCGCGCAATTCAATCTGGGGTTCTCGCCGCGCTACAACATGCCGGTCGTCGACCTGATCCTGCAGCGCTTGCCGGGAACGCTGATGCTGATGGTGACGGCGCTCGCCTTTGCCCTGCTGATCGGCATCGTTGTCGGTTCGGTGATGGCCGCCTGGGCCGGCCGCTGGCCCGACCGCATCCTGTCGGTCGTCGTGCTCCTCTTCTATTCGATGCCGGGCTTCTGGGTCGGGTTGATGGCGATCGTGTTGTTCTCGGTGAAGCTCGGCTGGCTGCCGAGCGACGGTGACATGACGGTCGGTGCCGGCCTCACCGGATGGGCGTTGATCGCCGACCGGCTGCAGCATCTCATCCTGCCGGCGCTTGCGCTCGCCTCGTTCTTCGTCGCCGTCTATGCGCGGCTGACACGGGCCTCGATGCTGGAGGTGCAGCGCCAGGATTTCATGCGCACCGCGCAGGCCAAGGGGCTGCATCCTTTCCTGATCCAGCTCCGCCACGCGCTGCGCAACGCACTGGTGCCGGTGACGACAGTGGCCGGCATGCATTTGGGCAATCTTTTGGGCGGTGCGGTCGTGGTCGAGACCTTGTTCGGCTGGCCGGGCATGGGCCGCCTCGCGCTCGAGGCGGTGTTGGCGCGCGACTTCTCGACCCTCCTGGGTGTGCTGCTGCTCTCCTCGTTCCTGGTGATCGTGGCCAACATGCTGATCGACCTCCTGCATGCCTGGCTCGATCCGCGCATTGGGGCCGCCTGAAGATGGCGTTGCAGGTCGAACCTGGCATCGGAACGCCGGTTTCCGTCGACATCGGCAATCGCGCCGCACCACGCAAGCGCCGCCGACTGCGCGCTTTCGTGCGCAATCCGACCTTTGTCGCCGGCACCTTGATCCTTGCCTTCTTCGTCTTTCTGGCGCTGTTCGCCGATCTTCTCTGTCCCGGCGATCCGCTCGACATGGTGGCGCCGCCGGTCCTTTGGCCAGGCCAGGACCTTGCATTCCCGCTCGGCACCGATTCGCTCGGCCGCGACGTACTCGCGGGACTTGTCCACGGTTCGCGCGCCTCGCTGCTGGTCGGCATCTCGGCCGCGGCCATCGGGCTTGCGATCGGCATGATCGTGGGGGCGCTGGCCGGCTTCTTCGGCGGCTGGATCGACACCGCGCTGACGCGGCTCATCGAGCTCTTCCAGACGACGCCCACCTTCATCCTGGTGATCGTCATCGTAGCGATCGGCGAGCCCAACCTGCAGACGATCGCGCTTGCGATCGGGCTCGCCTCTTGGCCCACCGTGGCGCGGCTGGTGCGCGCGCAATTCCGCTCGCTGCGCGAATCGGATTTCGTTATGGCCGCGCGCAGTCTGGGCTACTCGCGCGGGCGTATCATCCTGCAGGAGATCCTGCCCAACGCTCTGCCGCCGGTGATCGTCGCCGCCTCGGTGATGATCGCCAACGCGATCCTGACCGAGGCTGGCCTTTCCTTCCTCAACATGCGCGATCCCGACATCGTGAGCTGGGGCGGCATGATCGGTGCCGGCCGCGATCAATTGCGCACCGCTTGGTTCCTCACCGCGCTGCCTGGCGCCACCATCGCGCTCGCCGTGCTGTCGCTCAATCTGGTGGGTGATGGCCTGAACGAGATCCTCAATCCGAGGACCGAGCCATGAGCCTGCTGGCCGTCGACAGGCTGTCGGTTGCCTTTCCCGGCCATGTCGCCGTGCGCGAGGCGAGCTTTTCCATCGCGGCCGGCGAGACGTTGGCGCTGGTGGGCGAATCGGGCTGCGGCAAATCGGTAACGGCTTTCTCGGTGATGCGGCTGCTGCCCTCCAACGCGCGGATCGCGTCGGGCCGCATCCTGCTCGACGGCATCGACCTCCTGTCGCTCTCCGAGCCCGAGATGCGCGAGGTGCGCGGCGCAAAGGTGTCCCTGATTCAGCAGGAACCGATGACGTCGCTCAATCCGGTCCTGCCGATCGGCCTGCAGATCACCGAAGTGATCCGTCGCCACGAGAGGCTCTCGCGCAAGGCCGCGCGGGCGAGGGCGATCGAGCTCCTCGATCTGGTGCGCATTCCCGATGCCCATCGGCGCATCGACGATCATCCGCACAATCTTTCCGGCGGCATGCGCCAGCGTGTGATGATCGCCATGGCCGTGGCCTGCCGGCCGAAACTCCTGATTGCCGACGAGCCCACGACCGCGCTCGACGTTACGACGCAGGCGCAGGTGCTCGATCTGCTCGACGACCTGCGCCGCCGCCTCGACATGGCCGTTCTGCTGATCACCCACGATCTTGGCGTGGTGGCGCAGTGGGCGGATCGCATTGCCGTCATGTACGCCGGCCGTATCGTCGAGCAGGCCGGCATCGAGCCGTTCTTCGTCCGGCCAATGCATCCCTATTCGCGTGGGCTGCTTGGTGCCCGGGTCGATGTCGATGCGGACGAACATTATTCGACCAATCGCCTGAGCGAGATACCGGGCAGCGTCGGATCGGCGGCCGGCGAAGTTGGCTGCTCCTTCGCACCGCGTTGTCCGGTTGCCGAGAATGCCTGCCGTCATGCCGTGCCGCCGCTGCTGGTGCTGCAGGACGATCGCGCGGTCGCCTGTCCCGTGACCATCTCCTCATATTCCTCTCCCCCGCTTGGGGGAGAGGCTAGGTGAGGGGGTCACAGATGCCGCTGGCTTCCCCCTCACCCGTCCTCTCCCCCTCAAAAGGGGGAGAGGAGAAAAGAGGAAGAGCGTTGCTCGCCGTTAGGGATCTCCACACGCGCTATGCCGTGGGCAAGCAGGTGCTGCGCGCAGTCGATGGCGTGAGCTTCGAGGTCGGCCACGGCGAAACGGTCGGCCTGGTGGGCGAGTCGGGCTGCGGGAAATCGACACTGGGCAAGACCATCCTGCGACTCGTGCCGTCGGCCGATGGTGCGATCGAGCTCGACGGTGCCGATATCACCCGTCTTGGCGAGGGGGCGATGGCTCCGCACCGGCGGCGCATGCAGATGATCTTCCAGGACCCGTTCGGCTCGCTCAATCCGCGCCAGACGATCCGCACGGTGCTGGACACGGCGCTCAAGGTGCATCGGCTGGGCAATGCCGCCGAGCGCGAGCGGCAACTGCAGGAGATCATCGCGCGGGTCGGCTTGCCTGCCGACTCGCTCGATCGCTACCCGCACGAATTCTCGGGCGGCCAGCGCCAGCGGATCGGCATCGCGCGCGCCCTGATCCTGCGCCCGGCGCTGATCGTGTGCGACGAACCCGTCTCGGCGCTCGATGTCTCGATCCAGGCGCAGATCCTGAATCTCTTGGTCGATCTCAAGCGCGAGTTCGGTCTCGCCTATCTCTTCATCAGCCATGATCTCAGCGTCGTGCGTTACTTCGCCGACCGCGTTCTGGTGATGTATTTCGGCCGCATCGTGGAAAGCGCCTCGCATACCACCTTGTGGCGCGACCCTCGGCACCCTTACACCAAGGCCTTGTTCGCCGCCCTGCCGTCTGCCGACCCGACGCACAAGCGCGCCGCGCCGCCGATCAAGGGCGAGCTCGTCACCACGGAGCAGGTGAGGGGCTGTCGCTTCCATTCACGCTGCCCGGCCGCGACCGATCGCTGCCGGGCCGAGGAACCCCAGCTCCGCCCATTGGGAGAAGGACACCATGCCGCTTGCCACTACGCCTGAGCGTGAGTTCGCCGACGCGCCGGTCTATCATCGCGCCACGGCGCAGGAGGCCGTGCAATGAGACCCAACCATCCGCTGAGCCGCATCGCAAACCAGCTCATGTGGGACCGCCTGATCTCCGTCGTCGAGGAACAGGCGCAGACCCTGGTGCGCACGGCCTTCGGAACGCCGACGCGGGAAGCGGGCGACCTGTCGGCCGGTGTCTACGATACACAAGGCCGCATGCTGGCCCAGGCCGTGACCGGCACGCCGGGCCACGTCAACTCCATGGCCAAGAGCGTGGACCATGTGCTGGCCAAGATCCCGCTCGCGCAGATGGCCGAGGGCGACGTCTTCGTCCTCAACGATCCCTGGCAGGGCACCGGCCATCTGAACGACATCGTGATCGTCACGCCCACCTTCCGCCGCGGCAAGGCGGTCGGGCTATTTGCCGACACCTTGCACGTGGTCGACATCGGCGGCCGCGGTGTCATGGGGGCGGCCAACCAGGTCTATGAGGAAGGGCTCTACATCCCGATCACCAAGATCGTCGACAAGGGCGAGGTCAATCACTGGCTGATGGATCTCATCGCCGCCAATGTGCGCGAGCCCATCCAGGTGATCGGTGACATCTATTCGCTGATCGCCAGCAACGAAATCGGCGGTCGCCGCCTGGTCGGGATGATGGACGAGTTCGAGCTCGAGCATCTCGACGATCTCGCGCGGCACATCCTCGACCATTCGCGCGCCGCCAGCCTCGCCGCCATCGCCAGGCTCAAGCCCGGAACGTACCGCAACGAGATGACGGTCGATGGCTTCAACGGCAAGCCGATGACGCTCAAGGCCGCGCTCACGGTGGGGCCTGAGGGGATCGATGTCGACTATGCCGGTTCACCGGGCGTCGTCGCGCAGGGACTGAACGTGCCGCTCTGCTACACCGAGGCCTACACCTCCTTCGGTGTGAAATGCATCATCGCGCCGCGGGTGCCCAACAACGCTGCCTCGCTCGCCACCATCCGGACCACGGCGCCGGAAGGCTGCATCCTGAATGCCAAGCATCCGGCGCCGGTCGCGGCGCGCAGCACGATCGGGCATCTGCTTCCCGACGTCGTGTTCGGTTGCCTGATTCAGGCGCTGCCCGACGGCGTGCCGGCCGAGGGAACCTCGTGCCTCTGGAACCTTCGCCTGATGGGCGGGCCCGGCCGCGTCGACGGGGATCCCGTGACGCTCGCGTCGGCGACGCCTTTCAACATTACATCGTTCCATTCCGGCGGAACCGGCGCACGGCCGCGCGAAGATGGTCTCAGCGCCACTGCCTTTCCATCGGGCGTGCGCAACGTGCCGGTGGAGGTGACGGAGACGCTGGCGCCGGTCGTGATCTGGAAGAAGGAGTTCCGGGAAGATTCGGGCGGTGCAGGCGAATTCCGCGGCGGGCTTGGCCAGGTGATGGAGATTAGCAGCGCCGAGACCATGCCGTTCGGCATCTCGGCGACCTTCGAGCGTGTCGTCTATCCGCCGCGCGGTCGTTTGGGTGGCAAGGCGGGCGCCGCCGGCAAGGTCGAGCTGATCTCGTCGGGCAAGAACCTGCCGCCGAAAGCGCATTCGAGTGTTCCCGCGGGCGAGCGGCTGCGCATTTCCATGCCGGGTGGCGGCGGTTACGGCGATCCGATGAAGCGTCCGGCGGGAAAAGTGACCGACGACGTCAGACGAGGCCTGGTTTCTGCAGTCAAGGCGCGTGAACTCTACGGCGTCGCGTTGACGGCGGATTTCAAGGTGGATGAACTGGAGACGGCAAGGCTTCGAATGAAGGTCGCTGCGGAGTAAGCTCTTGGCCATGAGATTGATCCTCTCGATCATGGCCTTCCTGTCATTCGTGCTGCCTGCGGCGGCGCAGGATCGCGCCAAAGCGTGCATCACCGCGCTGCCTAAAAACTGGGAGGGGCAGGCTTACGCCGTCGATGGCAACACGCTGACGGGCGTCGGACTGAAACCGGTGATCCGACTGTGGGGTATCCGTGTGCCGAGGCTGCGTGGCGCGGACGAAGTGGAGACGGTGCCTGGCATGGTGACGCGGGCGGCGCTCGAGGATCTCCTGGCGGCAGGCGAGCACCGCGTCTCGTGCAAGATCGCGACTTGGGATGATCAATGCCGGCTCGTGGCGCAATGCACCGTCACAGCCGAGATGCCGCGCGGCACACCGGCTGCAGCGCACGATATCGCATTGCGCTTAGTCGAAGACGGCTTCGCCTATGGCTTCGAACTCGGCTCGGGCTTGTCATGGGACAGCGAGGCAAGCGCACGCTATGCGCACATCGAGGCGATCGCGCGTCAGGCGCGCAAAGGTCTGTGGACGTTGTGGTTAGGTGAGGCAGAGCAGACGACACCACCGACGAAGTAATCGCCCCAGCGCCGCGCTCGTTGTTACATCTGTGTAACGAACCCCGCGAGTCCGGTGGACCCGATATGCAATTTTCGACTCTTGCGCGCGTAAGCTGCGAACACGACTTCGCATTCACAAGCTCGTTACGGCTTGTGGTGATGGAGCATGGCTGACTTGACCGTCGGTCGCGCGTTTTGAGTTGGGTTCGCGAGTAAAGTGTAAACATGAGTATGAGTACAAGTCCGCGTGCGAATGCGGCGCCGGAGATCGTTCCGCTCTTCGCTACGCCCCTTGTGATTTTTGACGTGCCGGACGCGCCCGCACTCAACAAGGAATTGCGGGACGTGATTGCCGAACGGGAAAAGAGTCAATCCAGCAAACAGAAATCGAACATGGGCGGTTGGCAGTCGAGCTGGGACATGGATCGTTGGGGCGGACCGCCGGCCATCAAGCTTCTTGCTTATGCCCGCAACGTCGCCAATCGGAACACGACGGATCCCGAAGGCAAGTCAGGCAATGGTCCGTATCCAGGTCACTTCGCCGTCACCTGGTTGGGCAACATGTGGGCCAACGTCAACCGCAGCGGCCACGGCAACGAGTTCCACTCCCATCCCGGCGCCTTCTGGTCCGGCGTCTATTACGTCGACGATGGCGGGATCGACGCCGACCCGTCGTTGGGTGGCGAGCTCGAGTTCATGGATCCGCGCGGTCCGCTGCCGCTGATGAACGCGCCCCATTTGCGCATGTCGGGCAGTCTCACGGCCGGGACGACCGAGAAGGTCCGGCCAAAGGCTGGTCGAATGGTGGTCTTTCCGGCCTGGCTCATGCATCAGGTGCGGCCCTACTACGGGATGGCCGAGCGGATCTCCATCGCCTTTAATCTCGCAGTGTGAGCGCAGCGCGCGGCGATCGCCGCTGCGTCGGTACCGCTCTCAACCCGATCCGGGATAAGGTTCGGGTCGGGAGTGGAATGCCAAGAATGACCAAATCGACGCCGTGACGGAGATCAGAGGCGTTGCACCTTCGTTCCGGAAGGCGCGTGCCAACGCCGCGGATTTCTGGCGCCTCTGGTATGTGGGCCTCGTCGTTTTCACCGTGCGCTGGCTGGAAACGGTCGCCGTGGGCGTCGTCGTCTACCAACTTACGGGCTCGGCCTTCCTGGTCGCCATGATGACCATGCTGCGCCTCCTGCCCATGGGGTTATTCGGTGGCTTCATCGGCGAGCTCGCAGAGCGGCTCGACCGCAGGCTCGCGTTGATCGGCGTCGTTGCGATGATGGCGGCGACATCGGCTCTGCTGGCCGCCGTTGCCTGGATGGGCCGGCTCGAGGTCTGGCACCTCGCGCTCGCGAGCTTCGTCAATGGTTTCGGCTGGGCGACCGATAATCCGCTGCGGCGCGTGATGATCGGCGACGTGGTCGGCCGCGATCGCATGAGCTGGGCGATGTCGCTCGATGTCGGCGCCAGCAATGCCAGCCGCATGATCGGCCCGATCGTGGGCGGCGTGCTCCTGGCCGGGATCGGGATCGAAGGCGCCTTCCTGCTGAGTGTCGTCCTTTATGCCACCGCGATCGGGGCCAGCCTTGCGGTGCGCGCGCATAGCCCCTCGACGATCGGCGCCGGGCCGGTGCTCGCCCGTACACTGGAAGGCTTTGCCGTGGTGCTGGCCGACAAGCGGCTCACCGCGACCATGATAGTGACCATCATCTACAACCTCTTCGCCTGGCCTTTCACCAGCATGATCCCCGTGATCGGCCGCGATCAGCTCGCGCTGGGACCGGAAGGCGTTGGCATCCTCGCGGGCCTCGACGGTGTCGGCGCGTTCGTGGGCGCGCTGCTGCTCGCTTTCCTGCTGACGCCGCGCTGGTATGCGCACGCCTATGTGGGAGGCCTCGCCTGCTACACCGCGGCACTGATCGTGTTCGCGCTGGCCTCCGATCCGATCGTCGCAGGCGCGGCGCTGCTGGTCACCGGCCTTGGCGGTGCGGGCTATGCCACGCTCCAGGCGACCATCGTCTATCTCGCCGCGCCGCCCGAGATGCGCTCCCGCGTCCTGGGCGTGCTCTCTGTCTGCATCGGCACCGGCCCGATCGGGTTCGTCTGGCTGGGATGGCTCGCGGACCGGATTGGCGCCCCTGATGCAACCGCGATCACAGGCGCACTCGGCCTGCTTGCCGTCGCGGTTACATTTCCGCTGTGGCGCCGAATCTGATCAGACGCCGGATCTGATCAGGCGTCGGATGACGGCGGCGGCGGCCGACCGTCCGAACCGTCGCCGCCTGAATTGAGGCTGGCGTAGCCCGCGAGCATGGCGCAGGCCAGCAGCACAAGCACCACATGCCGGAGCTGCAAGCGGCGCGCGGTCGGCGTCGCCGGGATTTCCCGATCCAGGGGAAGCCAGCTGTGCCACATCCAGATGGCGACCGGCACGGCAACGAAGGCAAGCAGGATGCCGCCGGCGATGCTCCAGGCGTCGAGCCCATAGACATTGTTGAACCACATCCACGAGACCAACTGGATGCAAAGGCCGAGAACGATCGGCAGGATCAGGCGCAGCAGCCAAGTCCAGGCCCGTTCATCGCGCGCCATCTCGGGGGGAGCGGCCAAATATCTGTTGCCGGCAAGGCGACGAGCTTCCGCAGCCGTCCCTTGGCCTGAAAAATCGGTCATCGCGCGACCCACACGTTAAATTGGAGCGCTCTGCACCCACAGAGGAGCCCCTTAGAAAATCCCGCGAAAATCAGCGGTCACACGCTATGCGACCTCGATGGGCAAAAGCTGTGACATTCGTGGGAAAACTGCAGCTGGTGCCACTTTGACACACGGGCGGCGGTGGTCGACGCGGCGCGCCCTCCCCGCAGGGACGTGGCATATTCGGATGATCCGATGACAAACAGTCGGACGGGGAGGATCAGAGCAATGAAGGCATCGTCCGTTAGTTTTCAGGCAGCGGTCGTATTCGTTATCGTCGGCATGGTCTGGGGGTTGATCATGGCGATCTCGGGCGACCATTCGGCCATGCCCGCGCACGCCCATCTCAATCTGCTGGGCTGGGTGTCGCTCTTCCTGTTTGGGATTTACTACCGACTGCATCCCTCTCTGGACCGCCGCAAATCTGCAATGACGCAGGTCGGGCTCTGGATTGTCGGCACCGTCGTCCAGGCCGTCGGCGTGGGCCTCGTTCATACCGGCCACGACAGCGGCGAGCCTTTCGCCGCGGGCGGGTCGCTCCTCGCGCTGGCTGGTATGCTGCTGTTCGCCTGGCTCGTGTTCCGGAGCGAGCGGACCGACCTGCCATCGCCCTCCGCGACGGCAGCGGCGGAGTAATCCGAGGGCAGAAACCGCGCAGAGCAAAATATCGGCCGGCAGCAGGCTCTTGCTGTCGCCCGACGCGTTGCCCTACGCTGGGATAACGAAATGCGCGGGCTGCACGGCACAGCCAGCCGCCAAAACCGGTCCCCCGCCGGAAGAAATCAGCCGCTTTGCGGCACGAGGGACAGGAAAGGACCAAGGGATAATGACGGAAGTTCAATACGTGGCGCCAGGAACGCTCGATGAAGCGGTGCGTGTCTTCGCATCGGCCTCGGGGGCGGCCCGGATCCTGGCCGGAGGCACCGATCTTCTGGTGCAGATGCGCTCGGGCGCGGTTCGCCCGGGTCTGATCGTCGATATCAAGAAGATCGCCGAGATGACGGCCATCGAGGAAGGAGCTGACGGCAGCTTCCGGATCGGGGCCGCGGTGTCGGGGGCGGCGCTGCGCGAGCACGCAAAGTTGAAGGCGATATGGCCTGGTGTGGTCGAGGCCGCGAACCTGATCGGCTCGACCCAGATCCAGGGCCGCGCCTCGGCGGGCGGCAATCTCTGCAATGCCTCGCCGGCTGGCGACAGCGTGCCGGCGATGGTAGCGGCTGCCGCCACGGTCACCATCCAGGGTCCGAACGGTCGCCGGCAGCTGGCGGTGGAGAAGGTTCCGGCGGGACCGGGCCGCACGACCCTCGCCAAGGGCGAGATCGTCGTCAGCTTCACCCTGCCGCCGCGGCCCAAAGGCTCGGGCGACGCCTATTTGCGCATGATCCCGCGCACCGAGATGGATATCGCGGTGGTCGGCTGCGGCGTCAGCCTGACGCTGGACAAAGGCACCTGCACCGCAGCCCGTGTCGGCCTGGGGGCGGTGGCGCCGACCGTCCTGCTGGTCGAGGATGCCGCCAAGGCCCTGATCGGCTCGAAGCTCGATACCGCGGCGCTCGACAAGGCCGCCAATGCCTGTCGCGCGGCCTGCCGGCCGATTGACGACAAGCGCGGCACCATCGCCTACCGCACCCAGATCGCGGGCGTGCTCCTGAAGCGCGCCGCCACCATCGCCGCCGAGCGCGCGGGGAGAAGCTGACCATGGCCAAACTGCATGTTTCGACGATCATCAACGACGAGCCGCACGAGTTCCTGTGCGATGCCGAGCAGAGCCTGCTCGATGTGCTGCGCGGGCCGCTCGGCCTCACCGGCAGCAAGGAAGGCTGCGCTTCGGGCGACTGCGGCGCGTGCACCGTTACGGTCGACGGCCGGCTCGTCTGTTCCTGCCTGGTGCTGGCGGCCGAAGCCGAGGGCAAGAGCATCAACACGATCGAAGGCATGGCCACGAGCGACCGGCTGCATCCGTTGCAGCAGAAGTTCCTCGAGATGGCGGCCCTGCAATGCGGCATCTGCACGCCAGGCGTGCTGATGGCGGCCAAGTCGCTGCTCGACAGGAATCCCGACCCGACCGAGCATGAGGTCCGCTTCTGGCTGGCCGGCAACCTCTGCCGCTGCACGGGCTACGACAAGATCGTGCGCGCGGTGATGGAAACGGCCAAGGACATGAGGGAGGCAGTACGATGAACGCTCCGGTTTCAGAACGCTCCGACAACAAGTGGATTGGCCAGCGCACCGTCCGGCCCGACGGCGCGGAGAAGGTTACTGGCCGCGCAGCCTATGCCGCCGACACGACCATGCCTGGCATGATCTGGGGCAAGGTGCTGCGCAGTCCGCATCCGCATGCGCGCATCCGCTCGATCGACACCTCGAAGGCCGAGAAGCTGCCGGGCGTTAAGGCGGTGATGACGGCCAAGGACATCGTCGACTTCCCGATCGACAAGTCGGTGATGCTGGGCATCCAGGATATGCGCTGGATGTGCCGCAACGTCATGGCGCGCGAGAAGGCGCTGTTCGCCGGCCATCCGGTCGCGGCGGTGGCCGCGATGTCGGAGAAGATCGCCGCCGAGGCCTGCAAGCTGATCGAGGTCGACTACGAGGTGCTGCCCTGGGTGATCGACGTCGAGGAGGCGATGAAGCCCGACGCCCCCATCCTGCACGAGTTCATCAAGTTCGAGGGCAAGCCCTCCAACATCGCGGGCAAGCTCGAGCACAAGCTCGGCGACGTCGACAAGGGCTTCGCCGAGGCCGATGTCGTGATCGAGCGCAGCTTCCGCACCAAGCCTGTACATCAAGGCTACATCGAGCCGCATGCCTGCCTGGTCAGCGTCTCGGACGGCAAGGCCACGGTGTGGAGCTCGAGCCAGGGCCAGTTCATGGTTCGCGCCATGAGCGCCTACCTCACGGGCCTGCCGCAGAACGACATCCGCGCCATCCCGGCGGAGATCGGCGGCGGCTTCGGTGGCAAGACCATCATCTATCTCGAACCGCTGGCGCTGATTCTGTCCCGGAAATCGGGCCGGCCGGTGAAGATGACGATGACCCGCGAGGAGGTGTTCCGCGCTTCGGGTCCGACCTCCGGTTCCTATAGCAAGGTGAAGATCGGCGCCAAGAAGGACGGCACGATCGTGGCCGCGCAAGGCACTTTCTGCCTGCAGGCGGGCGCGCTTCCGGGCTCGCCCATCCGCGGCGCGGCGGGCTGCGCGTTCTCGCCCTACGACATCCCGAACGTGCACTCGGTTGGCTATGACGTGGTCTCGAACCGGTCCAAGGTCGCGGCCTATCGAGCGCCGGGCGCACCGCTTGGTGCCTATGCCGCCGAATGCGTACTGGACGAGGTGGCCGAGGCGCTCAAGATGGATCCCCTGCAGTTCCGGCTGAAGAACGCTGCCAAGCAGGGCACCAAGGTTGCGTATGGTCCCGTCTTCCCGCGCATCGGCTACATCGAGACCGTCGAGGGCGCGATCAATCATGCGCACTACAAGACACCGTTGCCCAAGGCCAAGAACGGTCTGCTCTATGGCCGTGGCGTCGCCAGCGGCTACTGGTTCAATGCCGGTGGCGAGTCGAGCGCGCAGGTGAATGTCAACGAGGACGGCACGGTGGTGGTGATTACCGGGCATCCCGACATCGGCGGCTCGCGCGCCTCGACGGCCAACATCGTGGCCGAGCTTTTGGGCATCGACTATCGCAAGGTGGCGGTGCTGATCGGCGACACCAGCGTGATCGGCTTCAGCAACCTCACGGGCGGCAGCCGCGTCACCTACGCCTCGGCCATGGTGGCGACGCAATCGACCGAGCGCGTGATCACGACGCTGAAGGAACGTGCTGCCAAGATCTGGAAGATCGATCCCGACGCGGTCATCTGGGAGAATGGCGAGGCTCGCCCGGCCGGCGACAATGCCGGCAAGTTCGAGCCGCTGACGCTCGCTCAGCTCGCTGCTCAGGCGAATGCAACCGGCGGCCCGATCGGCGCCGGCACGCAGCTCAACACCACGGGTGCAGAGGGCGGCTTCGCCACGCACATCTGCGACGTCGAAGTCGATCCCGAGCTCGGCATCGCGCGCGTGATCCGCTACACCGCGTTCCAGGACGTCGGCCGCGCCATCCATCCAGGCTACGTCGAAGGCCAGATTCAGGGCGGCGCGGCACAAGGCATCGGCTGGGCGCTGAGCGAGGAATACATCTACGACAAGAACGGCCGGGTCGATAACCCGGGCTTCCTCGACTACCGCATGCCCGTGACCTCGGACCTGCCGATGCTCGACGCGGTCATCATCGAAGTGCCGAACCCGAAGCACCCGCAGGGCGTGCGTGGCGTCGGCGAGGTGCCGATCGTGCCGCCGCTCGCGGCGGTGTCGAACGCGGTCTACAACGCGCTCGGCACGCGCTTCTACAGCCTGCCTATGTCACCGCCGAAGGTGCTGGAGGCGCTGGAGGCGAAGTCTAAGGCGTAAAGCGTAAAGCGCCTGAGCGGTTCTCCTCCGGTGTCACGCCGGAGGAGCGGCGAGCTCGGCTTTCCCGAGCCAGCCATCGAGGAGCAGGCCGTTGAAAACGACGGCGCCGCCTCGGGCATGTTCGTGGTGCCATTCCGTGTAGTCGGTGGCCCACGACGGAGACCACTCGATGACCCGGTCGCTCAGCCGGTCATGGACCAGGGCAGGACGACTGGGGTCGAAGTCACTCATCGATTTGAAATTCTTCTGCGACATCGTGGCCTCACGCTTACGGGTATGGTGAGACCATGCTGCCGGCGCCCCCGTCGCTGATCGAGTGTCAAACCTGTGCCAGCAGAATCATTTTTGTGGCAGGCCAATATGTTGCGGTCAGGACCTCAAGGTAGGCCATAACTCTAGCACGATCCGAGCTTGCACCGGCGGCCTTTGCTTGGGGCCTTGGTCGACCGAGACATCAATCGAAAGCGACCGCGTGCCGGATCTGGAACCCGCCCAGCAACTCCGCGCAGCGCTTCTCGATCGCCTCGCGTGAGGACGAACCCGCAACCCGCACTTCGGCCAGCGTGCCGTAGGTCGCGTCGTTGCGCACCGTCACCTCGGCCTTCACGCCCTCGGCCTTCAACGGCGCCAACGCTGCATCGAACGCGCGCTGGGCGGCGTCGAGGCGCAGCGCGGGCTTGAAGATCTTGCCGACGCCGGTCACCGGCATCACCGGGATCGGCACCACCTGCACCGGCACGGCGGCGCGCTCGGGGATCTCCTTGCGGCAGAACTCGCGCAATTCGTCGGGCGTCGCGACCGCGTTGGGCTTCAGCTGCACGAAGGCCATCGGCAGCTCGCCGGCATAGGTATCGGGCAGGCCGACCGCGGCCGCCGTCTCGACGGCGGGATGACGCGTGAGCGCCTCCTCGATCATCACCGGATCGATGTTGTGGCCGCCGCGGATGATCAGATCCTTCGAGCGGCCGGTGAGCCAGACGTAGCCGTCCGCGTCGAGCCGGCCGAGATCGCCCGAGTCGAGCCAGCCGTCTGCGAGCATCGCACCCTTGTTGTGGTGCGGGTTGAGATAGCCCGGCGTCACTTGCGGGCCGCGCATCAACACATGGCCGATCTCGCCTGTCGTGCAGTCACGCCGGATCGCGCCGTTGGGCGCCACGTCGGTGATGCGCACTTCAAGATAAGGAAGACGCAGGCCGACCGAGCCGGACCGGCGCTCGCCGTGCGGCGGGTTCATGGTCGAATAGCAGTGCACCTCGGTCATGCCGTAGCCCTCGACCACCGGCGTACCCACCTCGCTTTCGATGCGGCGGATCAACTCGACCGGTACCGTCGAGCCACCGGTCACGAAACATCGCAGCGACGAGAGGTCGTGCCCGTCACGCGGCACGTTCATGATGGCCGCGAGCGTCGTCGGCACCGCGCCGCCCACCGTCACCTTGTTGCGCTCGACGATGCCCCAATAGTCGCGCACCACATTGGGATTGCGCGCGCCGAGTGGTGTCGGGATCACCACTGTCCAGCCGCTCGCGATCGCCGATAAGGCACCAAAGATCGAGCCGCCGACATGGAACTGCGGCAGCGGATTGAGGAGCACCGTGCCCGGCCCGAGATCGAAGAAGAGCGCGTTGCTCCAGGCCGCGAGCGTCAGCGCGCCGTGCGTATGCTGCGCGAGCTTCGGCAGCCCCGTCGTGCCGCCGGTATGGAACAGCGCCGCGACGGTATCTCGCTCGAACTTCCTCGGCATCACGAGCTTGTCGCCCGGCTGCCGGGCGCAAGCTGTTTCGAACTCGATCGCGCCAGGCACGGGCGCGCTCTTGCCGCCTCCAACGCGGAACACTTTCAGTCCAGGCAAGGCAGCGCGGATCGCTTCGACCTTGGGCCAGATGTCGGCAAACAGCGAGGCATCGGCGGCGATCAGGGCCTTGGCGCCGGCCTCCTTCATGATGCCCGCGATCTGCGAGGCATCGAGAAAGTAGTTCACCGGATTGGCGATGGCCGCGATCTCCGCGCCCCAGAGCGCGAAGAACGTTTCCGGCACGCTCGGCAGCAGCAGGGTGACGGTATCGCCCGGACCGATCCCTTCGGCGTGCAGCAGGTTCGCCGTCTGCAGCACATGACGCAACAGCGCCTCGAAGGTGACGTCCCGCACCGGATCGGCAGCGGTGGTGCCGGCAAGGTAGCGAATGGCGATGCGTTGCGCGTTGTCCCGCGCGGCGGCCTGCAGCAGATCGAGAATGTTGCCGTTGCGGATACGTTCCTCGACCGGGACCTTCTCGATCTCGGCGACGTCTGCCTCGGTGCGGATCTTCATTCGTTTCCTGCCCAACGTTGTCGTTGGGCAGATATGAGCAGAGACCTACGTCCCTGTCATCGGATCAGCTTGCCGCTACTCCTGCGGCAGCCAGCTGTACCAGGTCCACAGTGCGACGGGCGCGGCGACGAAGACCAGGAGCACGCCACCCACGATGCTCCAGCTGTTCGGGCCATAGACGTCGTTGAACCACATCCAGAAGATGAGCTGGCAGCAGAGCCCGAGGATCACCGGCAGCAGGAGCCTGATCACCCAGATGCACACGCGTTCCTCGCGCGACAATGGCGCAGTGGCCCGCACCACCTCGACAGCCGGCGTTTCGATCATCCGCAACTGTGGTTTCACAGGCTCCCACGGGCCCTGCAACGCACCCATCGATCCCCTCCAACCTGCGAAAGCGGCGCCACACCCCTGCGGACCGCACTCGCCCCTGCGATGCGTGGTAACGGAGCGGCCGTGACATTCCTGAGCGTTGTATGATTGCCCCAGCTTTGTCGCAGTGCCTGTATCAGGGCATGCTCAAGATCCTGCCGACCAGCATCACGACGATCGCGAGGCCCAGCAGGTACGCCGCCGCCAAGACAAACCGGAAGGCCTTCCAGAGATAGGGCCGCTGTTGGCGTTGGGGGTCGGTGGGCGCGGGGGCGACATCGAGCGGGGGCAGGTCCATGGGCATCACTGCGATATAGCTGTTGGCCCCGGACGTTCCTGTGATCTTGGCCGCTGCGGCTGTGATCTTCACAAGGCCCGCTCTGCCGTCGATACTTTGCGCGCCCATCCTGTCGATTGAGAGTCATGACCCAGCTTCGAATCCCGGCCGTCTACATGCGTGGCGGCACCAGCAAAGGCGTGTTCTTCCTGAAGGACGACCTGCCCGCCGACCCGGCGGCGCGCGAGCGGTTGTTGCTGCGTGTGATCGGCAGCCCCGATCGCTACGGCAAGCAGACGGACGGCATGGGGGGCGCCACCTCCAGCACCAGCAAAATCGTGATCCTCTCGAAGTCGACGCGGTCCGACTGCGATGTCGACTATCTCTTCGGCCAGGTCGCGATCGACAAGCCGGCGATCGACTGGTCGGGCAATTGCGGCAACCTCACCACCGCCGTTGGGCCGTTCGCGCTCACCGCAGGACTCGTTAAGGGGCCAGGCGAGGGCACGGCCACGGTGCGTATCTGGCAGGCCAACATCTCCCGCAAGATCGTGAGCCACGTGCCGATGCACGATGGCGAGGTGGTGGAGCTGGGCTCGTTCGAGCTGGACGGCGTCACTTTTCCGGCGGCGGAGGTCAGGCTCGAATTTCTCGACCCCGCCGCCGAGGATGAGGACGGCGCGGGCGGCGCCATGTTCCCGACCGGCAACCGGCTCGACACGCTCGACGTGCCTGATGTTGGCAAAGTCGAGGCGACGATGATCACTGCCGGCAATCCCACGATCTTCATCGATGCCGCGCGGCTTGGTTTGTCTGGCACCGAGCTGCAGGCCGACGTGAACGGCAATGCCGATCTGCTGCGGCGTGCCGAAGCCGTGCGCGCGCACGGTGCGGTCGCGATGGGACTGGTGAAGACACCCGAGGAGGCGACGGCCAAGCGCCAGCACACGCCCAAGCTTTCGTTTGTCGCCCGCCCCACGGCCTACAAGGCCTCCGATGGCCGCTCGGTCGAAGCGGGATCGATCGATCTTCTCGCCCGCATCTTTTCGATGGGCGTGCTGCATCACGCCATGACGGGTACCGGCGCGGTAGCGATCGCTGCGGCTGCTGCGATTCCCGGGACAGTCGTGAGCCGTCTCGCGCCGATGGGTGCCAACGGCCGCGTCCGCTTCGGCCATCCCTCCGGTACGCTCAGCGTCGGCGCCAAGGCGGCCGAGACG
>Ga0310811_10001895_pt1 | contig 25979 bp, 24 predicted proteins | sample YCmetagenome_FD_207642 | JGI IMG/M metagenome (GOLD analysis project Ga0310811, IMG submission 207642) | Soil microbial communities from experimental microcosm in Duke University, North Carolina, United States - YC | ecosystem: Engineered > Artificial ecosystem > Soil microcosm > Unclassified ... | reverse complement strand
GCTGCGGCTGATGTTGCAGGCCATGGGCCTTTCCGAGCTCAAGCTTGGCTTCGATTGCGCCGGCGTCGAACGACGCGGCAAGGGCGAGCTTGGGATCGACCGCTGCGCGCTTGCAGCGACCGACCTCGGCGAGGTGTCGCTGGCCGCCAATTTCATCGGCGCGGACGAGACCTTTTGGCGGGCGATCGACGATGGCGATGCAATGCTTTTGTCTCGCTCCGCGATGGCCCTTGCATCGGCCGGAGTGACGGTGGCGGACAAGGGAATGATCGACCGGTCGATGCGCGCGCTGGCCGCCGGCAGCGGCCAGTCGCCCCAGATCGCTCGTACGAACCTTGCCCGCGATATCAGGACCTATCAGCCATCGGACATCCTCATCACCGAGGATTTGACGAAGCTGCTCGACACTGTCGCACGGTTCATCGAGCAGGGCGGCACCCTGGCGCTCGAGGCCAAGCCCGATCCGCCGCTGGGCCTTGCCGCTGCGCAAAGGTTGAGTCTCGCCGCTCCTGACCTCGTGAGCCTGCTCGGTCTGTCGGCGACGCTGTCGCGCTAACCTTTGCGGGCCTCACCGATCAACTGCTTGAACGTGGCGGCGTCGACGGCTCCGGGCACGAACTGGTTGCCGATCACGAACGCCGGCGTGCCACGCACGTCGAGGGCTTTGGCGAGGTCCGCGTTACGCTTCAGGATGTCGTCCAGCTTCGGGTCTTCCATGTCCTTCTGGAGTTGCGCCACGTCGATGCCAACCGATGAGGCGATCTTGAGAATTTGATTGAGGTCGAGCTTGCCGTTGAACGACATCAGCGCGTCGTGGAAGGCGTCGTGCTTGTTCTGGTTGCGCGAGGCGAGTGCGGCCAGGGCAGCAATGCGTGAGGCTTCGCCCAGGATCGGCAGGTCCTTGTGAACCAGCTTCACCTTGCCATCGGCCGCGAGGACGGACTTGAGCGCGGGGAAGGTCCGCTTGCAATAAGGGCACTGGTAGTCGCTGAACTCGACGATGGTGACGTCGCCATTGGGGTTGCCGGAGACCGGGCTGTCCGGATCGCTCGTCAGTTCCTTCGTATATTGGCCGATAGCTTTCTGGGCGGCGGCGTCACGCTCCGTGTTCTGCCGGCGCTCCAGCGCTTCCATGGCCTCCACGAGGACCTCCGGATGGGCCACCAGGTAATCGTGGATGGTCTTGCCGAAGGTGGCCTGATCGACACTGTTGGCGCTGGCGACCGGCATTGACGCGGTAGGCAGGGCAGGTGCTGTTGCTCGGGCGGCGACGAATCCACCTGCGGCGATCAGGATGCCGCAGAGAAGAAGGAGGGGGAGACGCATGTGATGCTCCTGGTGGGAGAAAGAATAACGCCGTTCAGCGTTTGGGTCGGGAGTCGATATAGGCCTTGATGTCCTGAGCACGCTGCCACGCAGGCGTGCCCGGCTTCAGTTCGCGGGACGCACTGTCGGCCATCGCCTGCGCTTCGGCCCGCTGTCCGCGCAAAACGGCCATCTCGGCCCGAGCCAGCGAGGTCATGCCGCGATTGTTCAACCGCGCATAGCCGATCGACATCAGCCGCCAGAGCTCGAGCGAATCGCTTTCGCTTTGCCGGGCGATCTCGAGGTTGCGGACGGCCTCCTGGTCGTTCGCCGGATTGTTCGTCTCGAGCAATGCGGCGGCGAACTCGGTCTTCAGGATACCGGCGGCGGGCTGGAGTTGGACGGCCCGGCGATAAGCCGGCACCGCCTCGGCGACGTGGCCGTTCTCATAGAGCATCTGGCCCTTGAGTTCCTGGAAGTACGGATCGTTGGGGTGCTCCTTCAACAATCCATCGATCGTGAGTAACGCCGACCCCAACGCGCCAGTGCGATAGAGCGCGATAGCGCGGGCGTAGCGTGCCGCCACGGAGCGGTCGCCCTCGCTATAGCGTTGCAGGGCAGCGGAAGGCGCCGTGAAGCCCAGGAGCTTCGCGACCATCCGCGCATGCATCTCGATAAATTGCGGCGAATCGGGCGTGTTGGCGTAGGGCGAGCGTGCCGTGGCTCGTTCGAAGGTGTCGATGCGGTCCGGGGTCAGCGGGTGGTCGGTCAGGTAGGCGTCGCGTCGTCCGATCTGCAGTCGCTCCTGATGCTCGAGGATGTGCAGAAATTGGACCGTGCCTTTGGGCGACTGATGGGTGCGCTCAAGATAGGTGATGGCAGCTTGGTCGGCCGACGCTTCCTGTGCCTGGGAATACTGCAGCATTGAATAGAGAGATCCCGGAATGGGCGAGCCGCCCGGCCCGGTCGGCCCGCCGCGGCCCATGCCACCGCCTGCGACCGCACCGCCGGCCATCGCGGCGCCACCCAGCAGCATCTCCAGGATCTGGATCGTACTGAGCTTGCGCAACTCTTCCTGCTGGCGTGCCAAGTGGCCGCCCGCGATGTGGCCGGTTTCGTGCGCCATCACCCCGATCAGTTGGTTGGGCGTCTCGGTGCGGATCAGAAGGCCAGTATTGATGAAGATCCTCTGTCCACCCGCCACGAAGGCGTTGAGGCTGTTGTCCTGGACGATCATGATCTGCACCGCTTCCGGATCGAGGCCGGCAACCCGCCAGATCGGCGTCAGGAACGTGCGGATGGTGCTCTCGATCTCGGCGTCGCGGACGAGATTGAGGCGTTGACCTTGCTGCCCGCTCGCGGCACGAAGCGGCGCCAGCGCGAACAGCGCGAGAGAGAAGAGGGTGAAGATGCGTCTAAGCACGGGCGGCACGCGTTGCGCGCAGGCTAGGAACACGGGATCAAGTCGTCAATTGCGCAGCCTCGCGCTGTGTGCGCTGCTTTTGCTGTCGGCTTGTGGCGGAAATGAGACGGATCCGCGCAATGCGACCAATCCCACGGGAGCATCTCCCATCAAAGCAGGCTATAGCGATATCTTCGGCGGTACCGAGAAGTTTGCGGCGGTGGCGGCAGACGAAGGGCAGGCCGCAGAGATCGGCCGATCGATCCTCCTGGGCGGCGGCAATGCCGCCGATGCTGCAGCCGGGATGTATTTCGCCATGGCGGTGACGCTGCCGTCGGCCGCGGGCCTCGGTGCGGCGGGGGCCTGCATCGTGCACGACGCGAAGAGCAGGGCAGCCGAAGCTTTTGTCTTTGGTCCGACCGCCGCGCCAGGTGCCATCAAGGGCACGTCGTTTATCGTTCCTTCCGGCGTACGGGCGATCGCGTTGATGCAGATTCGCCATGGTCAGGCCCGGTGGGAATTCGACATCGCGCCCAGCGAGAAGCTTGCGAGCTTTGGTGTGCCTGTTTCGCGGGCTTTGGCGCGCGATCTTGCGGCCGGTGGCGCGGGGTTGAATGACGAGGCCCGCCGCGCCTTCAGCCGAAACGGCACCATGCTCGGCCAAGGCGACAATCTCGTCCAAACCGACCTTGCCGCTACATTGGCGGCGGTTCGTCGCAACGGGGGCGTGGATTTCTTCCAGGGCAACTTCGCGCGGCGCTTGTCGGATCAGGTAGCGCAGCTTGGCGGCAGTTTGCCTGTTGAAGCGCTGCGCAACGCGGTGCCAACGACAACGTCGCCGCCTTCCGCGAGCGACGGCGGCTATCGCGTCTATGTCGCGCCCCCGCCAATGGCAGGGGCCGGCGCGTTGGCCGGCTGGAATGGCCAGCCATCGCCGTCGACGGCGGTGCCGGCCGATTCCGGCGGGTTTTCGGGCTTTGCCGCTATCGACCAGAAGGGCAATGCCGCGGCCTGTAGCCTGTCGATGGGGCAGCTTTTCGGCACGCGCCTGATGGTGCCTGGTACCGGGATGATCCTGGGCGCACCAACCAACGACAGTACGGCGGTGAGCCCTGTCGTGATTGGCAATCCGAACAACGGCGAGGTGAGATTCGCCGGAGCCGGCGGTGGCGCTGCGACGGCGAGCTACGTGACTGGTGCGCTGGCCCGGGCCGCGATCGACGAAAAGCTCCCCGTTCAGGCGGCCTTGGCGCGCAACGGTGGTCGCGGCGGCTATGTGAGCGCAATCGCTTGTCCCTACGGAATCCGCAGTGGAGGCGCCACCTGCCAGACCGGAACGGACCCAGCCGGGTTCGGCGCCGCGCTGGTCGCGATCGAACGCTGACGGTTTGCCATGTCACGTTCTCCATCGCGCCGATCGGGCGCGGTCGACCCGTTCATCGTCATGGATGTCATGGCCGCCGCAGCGGAGAAGGAGGCGGCCGGAGATACCGTCATCCATCTCGAGGTCGGTCAACCCAGCACCCCGGCACCCAAGGAAGCGCTTGTCGCCGCGCATACGGCGCTCGACAGCGATCGCATCGGCTATGTCGCGGCTCTTGGCCTGCCGGCGCTGCGCGAACGCATCGCGCGACACTATCGCGACGCTTACGGCTGCGAAGTCTCGCCGGAACGGGTGATCGTCACGACCGGATCATCGGGTGGATTTCCGCTCGCCTTCCTCGCCAGCTTTGATGCCGGCGACCGCGTGGCGCTGGCTGCGCCGGGCTATCCCGCCTACCGCAATATTTTGGCTGCGCTCAATCTCGAGGTCGTTGATCTGCCGACCTCGGCCGCCGATCGGTTCCAGCCCACCGTGCAGGCGCTCGAAAAGGCGGGGCCTGTCGCCGGCTTGATCGTGGCGAGTCCCTCCAACCCCACCGGCACGATGGTGTCGTGCGCCGAGCTCGCGCAGCTCGCCCACTGGTGCGAGGCGCGCGACGTGCGGCTGATCTCCGACGAGATCTATCACGGCATCGTCTATGAAGGCGAAGCCGCTTCGGCGGTCGAGGTGTCCGACCAGGCGATCGTGGTGAACAGCTTCTCCAAGTATTTTTCCATGACCGGTTGGCGCGTCGGTTGGCTCGTCGTGCCACCGGACCTGGTGCGGCCGATCGAGCGGCTGTCGCAGAACTTCTTCATCTCCGTTCCGACGCTCAGCCAGCACGTGGCGCTTGCTGCGCTCGAATGCCGCGCGGAGCTTGACGGCCATGTCCGTCGCTATCGCGCCAACCGCGATCTTCTGCTGTCGGGCCTGCCGGCCGCCGGTCTCGATCGCCTGACGCCCGCGCAGGGCGCATTCTATCTCTATGCCGATGTCTCGCACCTCACTAACGATAGCCGCGATTTCTGCAAGCGCATGTTGCAGGAGGCGGGCGTGGCAACGACGCCGGGCGTCGATTTCGATCGCGCGCGCGGGGCAGGAACCCTGCGCATTTCCTTCGCCGGCTCGACAGCGGAGATGGAGGAGGCGGTGCGCCGGCTGAAAGCGTGGAGGGCGAGATGAGGATTGCGATCGCGGCATTGTTCGCCTTGACCGTTGCGGCTCCGGCTTGGGCGCAGACCGGCCCAAGCTTCGACTGCTCGAAGGCTTCGAATGCCATCGAGAAGACGATCTGCGCACGGCCTGAACTCGCCAAGGCTGATCGGGCGATGGCTGGGGCATACGCCGCATTCGTTGCCAGGCTGACGGGCGCCGCCAAGGACCATCTGGTGAAGGATCAGACGCATTGGATCGCGTCGCGCAACAAGGCCTGCACCGGCGGAGCCGAAGAGATCGCACGCTGCCTCAGGCAACGATATGAGGCCCGTATCGAAAATCTCGCGGCGTTCGGTCAGGACACCTATCCCTTCGTCAGCGAGCAGACCCTCTTCGAGGAAGGGAAGGTCGGCAAGGTCGGCTACAGCATCGATGCAGCCTGGCCGCAATTCGACGGAACGACAGCGGACTTTTCGAACCTGAACCGCCAATTTGCCGACCAGTCGCGAAAGGGCAGTGACGAGGCTGTCCCGGACCGTCAAGCGGCCTTGGCTGTACCTTTTGACCAGACTTGGACCTACGACCAGAGTTTCACCTTGCAGCGTCCCTCGACCGATACCGTCGCTGTGGCGATCAAGTTCTACGGCTATACAGGCGGCGCGCATGGCATGAGCGGCACCACTGCCTATCTGGTCGATCTGCGTACCGGAAAGGCAGTGCCGCCGAACGGCGTGTTCGCCAAGGGTGACGCGTGGCTGAAGACGCTCGTGCCGCTGGTGCAGGCCAATCTCAAGAAGCAGTTCAGCGACGGCAAGCCGGGCTTCGAGGATGCCATCGAACCCGACAAGCTCGCCAAGCTTCTGCGCGAACCAGAGCACTACTACTATCGCCGCGACAGACTGGAGCTGATCTTCGACGCCTACGTTGTCGGCCCCTACGTGTCCGGCCCGTTCACCGTCGAAATCCCCTACGCGACCTTGAAGCCGCTCTTGGCCGCCGACGGTCCGCTCGGCAGTTTGCGTTAGTGGAGCTTGCGCCGGTCGCGCATGGGCGGCGCGGCAGAAGCGGCGGTCGGCCGGTTCTGCTCGACCGAGGGCACCGGTCCGGAATGGTGGCCGAGGATGCGCCATCCGTCATTCAGGCGAACGAAGCTGTTGGTCGCCATGAGTTGGCCGTTGCTCAGAACCTCTCTGCAGACGACCAGGGCGAGGCCGCTGCGGCCCACGACCCATTCGTCCGTGCAGCGCACGCGCGGCGCTTCGGGATGGCGCATGATGGCGCGCCAACTTGCCATGATCTCGCTGCGCTCGAGCAGTGGCGCTTGCCCCGGATGCAGACAGACCATCGCGCCGGTCGGCGCCCAGAGTAGATCCATCGCCGCATAATCGCGGTCGTTGAAGGCGCGGTAGAAGGCACGATTGGCCGCCAGCACGGCCTCGCGTTCCTCGTCGTCGAATTCCGCCAGGAGCGGCGGCAGGCGGGGCGGACGGCGCGGCATTCGATCTTCGAAACTCCGTGGTTGCGAAGCCTAGGATTAGCCGACAGAGAGAAAGCGTCCAACTGTCGAGAACGACGATGTCCATCCCCAAGCTCGAATTCCCGCCGTTCCATCTGCCACCTGAGGCGGAAGCCCTCCGTGCAGATGTGCGGGCCTTCCTCAAGGAGACGTTACCGGGGATCAAAACCGAGGACCGGTTCGCAAGCTGGAACACGGCTTCGCCGGAGTTCAGCCGCGCGCTCGGCAAGCAGGGCTGGATCGGCATCACCTGGCCCAAGCAGTATGGCGGATCGGAAAGGAGCTTCCTCGATCGCTATGTCGTCACCGAGGAGCTTTTGGGCAACAGTGCACCGGCAGGCTCGCACTGGGTCGCGGATCGTCAGTCGGGTCCGTTGCTCCTGCGCTTCGGCAGCGAGGAGCAGCGCCAGGCGATTTTGCCGCGGATCACCAAGGGCGAGTGCTATTTCAGCATCGGCATGAGCGAGCCCGATTCGGGCTCCGATCTCGCTTCCGTCCGCACGCGTGCGGAGCCAGTGCCTGGCGGCTTCCGAGTGAACGGCACCAAGGTCTGGACCTCCGGTGCGCATCGCAATCACTACTGCATCGCGCTGGTGCGCACCTCCGGTCAGCATGGCGACCGCCACAAGGGGCTGAGCCAGATTCTGGTCGACCTCAAAACGCCGGGCGTCACCATCCGGCCGATCATCAATCTCGCCGGCCGGCATGACTGGAACGAGGTGACGTTCAGCGATGCGTTCATTCCCGAGAGCTGCCTGATCGGTAACGAGGGCGATGGTTGGCTGCAGGTGACGAGCGAGCTCGCCTTCGAACGCTCCGGCCCCGAGCGCTTTCTGCAGAATTTCTACGTGCTGCGCGAGCTGGTGCGCGTGCTGGGCCGTCAACCCGCCAGGCGGGCTGCCTCCATCCTCGGACGACTGGTCGCGCGGCTCTGGACCTTGCGACAGATGTCGGTCGCGGTCGCCGGCATGATGCAAGGCGGCAAGTCGCCCGCCATCGAGGCGTCGTTGGTGAAGGATCTCGGCACGATCTACCAGCAGGACCTGCCGGAGATCGCCCGTGTGCTTGCCGAGTCGGATGCCACGACCGAGGAGGACATAGCCGATTTCCTCGATATCACTCAGTACGCCACCATGATGGCGCCGAGCTACACCATCCAGGGTGGCACGACGCAGGTTCTGCGCGGCATCGTCGCGCGCGGCCTGGGATTGCGGTGAGGGAGACGGCCATGGACCGTGAAACGCGCGACATGTTGCTTGAAACGGCCGATCGCTTCTTCACGGAGCGTTGCGGCCGCGAGGTTGTGAACGGTGTGGAAAAGGGCGCTTGGCCTGCCGATTTCTGGAAGGAAATCGAAGAGATGGGCCTGCCGCTCATCGCGGTTGCAGAGGAGAGCGGCGGTGCCGGCGGCACCCTGGCTGACATGCTGTCGGTCCTGCGTCTTGCCGGTGCCCATGCCGTACCAGTGCCGCTGGCAGAGACCGCATTCGCGAACCTGCTGGTCTCTGCCGCGGGCACGACACCGGCAACGGGACCCAGCACGGTGGCTTTTGGCACATTGGCTCTTGCTGCTAGTCGCCTGAGTGGCACGGTTGCACGCGTACCGTTTGCCACGGTAGCCCAGCGCTTCGTCGTAGTCGCAACGGCGTCTGATGGACCGAAGGTCGCAGTCGTTGCGGCGAGCAACGCCACGATCGAGAATATGCCGAGTCACGCGGGCGAGCCCTACGGCACGGTCCGCTTCGACAACGCCACTTGCGAATTCGTCGGACCGTCACCGGTCAGCGTCGAGCGTGCTTATGAACTCGGTGCCCTCATGCGGGCGATGCAGATGGCCGGCGCGGCCGATAAGGTGCTGGCGACCGTTGTCGAATACTGCAAGCAGCGGACCCAGTTCGGCCGGCCGATCTCGACCTTCCAGGCGATCCAGCAGATGCTGGCGGAGCTTGCGAGCTACGTTGCCGCCACCATCGCTTCGGCCGAGACAGCCGCGCGCGATGCCGACGAGGGCGGGTTGGCCGAGGGAGGTAGCTTCTCGATCGCGGCGGCCAAGAGCCAGACGTCGGAGTTTGCCCAGCGCATCGCCGCGATCGCGCATCAGTCGATGGGCGCCATGGGCTTCACGCACGAGCATATCCTGCATCACTATACGCGCAGGCTCTGGGTGTGGCGGCGCGACTTCGGCAGTGAAACGTTCTGGGGCGAGAAGATCGGCTCGGCCTACGCCAAGGCGGGACCGCAGGCGCTTTGGCCGGCCTTGAGCGCGAGCCAATACGCGGTGTGATCTAATCGTCGGCCGCAGTCCACCACGGTCTGATGGAGCCGTCGGCGTCCGGTTTGGAAGCCTGCATCTGCCGATCCGGTCCGGGATAGTTGCGCTCGAGCCACCGCACGACGAATTCACCTGACTCCTGAATGTGCGTGACGACCGCCTCGCGCGCGCCTTTGACGTCCCGCGCGGCGAGCCGATCGAGAATCCGCTCGTGATGGGTGAGGGTGAGCCGAAGTCGATGGGCATCCATGCCGAGGATGGTCGCGAGCATGATGCTGCGGATCTGGCCCTGGTTGAGATCGTGGATGGTCGCGCTTAGCCGTCGGTTGTCGCAGGCGTCGTGGATGATCCGGTGGAACGCTGCATTGGTCCGCGTCCAGGATTCGGCTGCGGCGCTCATCTGTTTGGTCACGCGCGCGGCCTTGTCGCGCTGGGCCTTCGCGCTATGGCGGGCGAGAGTCTCGATCGCCTCGGCAAAACGCGCGTGCGTCTCGCGCATCAACGCCAGCTGGGCGTCGGTGATCCAGGTTGCCGCGAGCTCGGCAGCAAGGCCTTCGAGTTCCGCGCGGACCTGATAGGTCTCCTTCACGTCGCGCAGCGACGGAGCGCTCACGACTGCGCTTTTGCGATGCGACTGGGAGACGAGGCCCTTGGTCTCGAGCTGCCGTAACGCCTCACGGATCGGCGTTCTGCTGACATCGAATTCCTTGGCCAGCAGTTCCTGTCTCAGGCGATGGCCGGGTGGAAACTCCCCGGCCGCGATCTTCTGCTGAATCTTTTCGGCAAGCTCACTGACCAGCTTGGCGGTCATCGACGGTCTTCCTGCGGTGAATTCTCGGCCAGCGAACCGGGCGAAGGCCACTTGACATACCCCTTCCAACGGATGCAAGAGGACAATTCTTGGATACAAGAAGTGAAAAAGGGTATCCGAGGAAACGAACCGGAACCGGTGGGAACGGGAGGGGAAATTGACCGAGCGAGTGACCAAGCAGACGCGGCGTGCCGCGGCCGCGGCCTTCGTGGGCACGACCATCGAGTGGTACGATTTCTTCGTCTACGGAACGGCGTCGGCGCTCGCTTTTGGCCAGCTCTTTTTTCCCGGCGCCGATCCAGCGACCGGGCTGCTGGCATCGTTCGCGACCTTCGCGATCGGCTTCTTCGCGCGACCCTTTGGTGGCCTTCTGTTCGGCCACATCGGCGATCGCATCGGCCGCAAGCGGACACTCGTGGCGACGCTTCTGCTGATGGGCGTGGCAACCACCGGCGTCGGATGCCTGCCGACCTATGCCGAGGCGGGTGTATGGGCGCCGATCCTCCTGGTTGTCCTGAGGTTGCTGCAGGGCATCTCGGTCGGCGGCGAATGGGGCGGCGCGGTGCTGATGGCCGGCGAACACGCGCCGGCGGGACGGCGGACCTGGTTCGCTTCTTTTGCCCAGCTCGGAAGTCCTGTGGCCGTCCTGCTTTCCCTCGTGGCATTCCGGGCCGCGACGGCGGTGAGCGGATCGGAGTTCCTCGTCTGGGGATGGCGTCTGCCGTTCCTGGTCAGCGTCGTGCTGCTTGTTGTCGGTTTCCTGATCCGCCTCGGCGTCGAGGAATCGCCCGAGTTCACCAGTGCCCGTAAACAGCGCGAGGTGGTCAAGTTCCCGCTCGCGACCGCACTGCGTACGGCAGGGAAGCCGATCGCCATCACGCTCTGCGCTTTCACCATCGGCACATCCGGCTTCTACTTCACCAACACGTTCCTGATTGCTTATACGACGCGCTCGCTTTCGATCGATCGCGCGGTCGTTCTCGACTGCCTGACGGCCGTCGCGGTCGTGCAGCTCATCGGGCAGCTTGTTGCGGCGAAACTGGCCGAGCGCATCGGCGACGCCACGTTCCTGAAGTGGGCCGCGGGTCTTGCCATGCTCGCTCCCTATCCGATGTTCCTGCTGGTCGAGACGAAGACGTCTCTCGGGATCATCGTCGGCACGTCGCTGGCCACAGTTTGCGCGTCGGGCTTCTATGCGGTGATCGCGGGATATGCGAGCAAGATCTTCCCGGTGAACATCCGCTACACCGCGATGTCGGTCTCCTACCAGCTTGGCAGCGCGATCTTCGGCGGTTTCACGCCGATGATCGGCGTCTTCCTCTCGGAGCGCTTCCACAATCAGTGGATTCCGCTGGCCGTGTTCTACACCTGCCTTGCTGCGGTGTCGTTCGGTGCGGTCGTGATCCTGGATTGGAGTCGGCGCGGCCGGCCGCAGTCCGATGCAGAGGCGTCACTCGCCGTGGCGCCGCAGACCGGGTCTGGTGCCTAAAGCGAATCCTCTGCCGCAGTCGTCAGTTGTTGGAGCAAGCTGTGCATTCTCAAAACAAAATCCGCCCGCGAAAACTCGTGATCCGCAATATCGGACTGATGTTGTCCGGTGATCTTGCGAATCCGATCCTCGAGGCGGACACGATCGTGGCGACGGACGGCATCATCAGCGCGGTCGGCCCAGCCAAGGAGGTCGATTGCGAAGGGGCGGACTTACGGATCGATGCACATGGCTGTGCACTGGCACCGGGCTTGATCGACAGCCACGTCCACCCCGTGTTCGGCGATTGGACACCGCGGCAAAGTCAGATCGGCTGGATCGATTCGGCGATGAACGGCGGCGTCACCACGATGATCTCCGCCGGCGAAGTCCATCTACCGGGACGGCCGCGCGATATCGTCGGCCTGAAGGCGCTGGCGGTCACCGCGCAGCGCGCCTTCGCCGCCGCCCGCTTCGGCGGGGTGAAGGTGATCGCCGGCGCGCCGGTCCTGGAGGAGGGGCTCGTTGAAAGTGACTTCGCCGATCTTGCCAAATCAGGCGTCACGCTGCTGGGCGAGATCGGCCTTGGTTCGGTGAAGACCGGTCCTCGAGCGGCCGAGATGGTGAGATGGGCGCGGAAATACGGCATCCAGTCGACCATTCACACCGGCGGACCCTCGACGCCGGGCTCGCACTATATCGACAAGGACGTGGTGCTCGAAGCAGACCCCGATATCATCGGACACATCAACGGCGGCCATACGGCGTTGCCGATCGAACAGATCCGATGTCTTTGCGAAGGCTGCCGGCGCGGGCTCGAGATTGTCCATAATGGCAACGAGCGGGCGGCGCTCTATGCGGCCCGCACGGCGGGAGAGATGAAGCAGCTCGATCGCATCATTCTCGGCACCGATTCGCCCGCTGGTTCTGGTGTGCAGCCGACCGGCATCCTGCGGATGATCGCTCTTCTGTCATCGGTGGGAGACATTCCGGCAGAAACGGCATTCTGCTTCGCGACCGGCAATACTGCACGAATGCGGGGCCTCGACTGCGGCTTGATCGAAGTCGGCCGGCGCGCCGATTTCGTCCTGCTCGACAAGGCCGCGCATTCGAGTGGAGCCGACCTGCTCGATAGCGTCGGCAAGGGCGATCTTCCGGGCATCGGAATGGTCGTTATCGACGGCGTCGTGCGGTGCCAGCGCTCGCGCAACACGCCACCCGCCGAACGCCTTCCCGAACTGGTATCGAGCATCGCCATGCGGGCCGCCTGATCGCGCCGACGTCATTTCAACCAGTACGTCAATGAAAGGAGCACTCATGTCCAAGATCACGGAAACCAAGGACAAGGCCGTCAAGGAACCGCTCGTGACAAGCACCCATAATGCGCCGCAGTTCAGGCATCCCGACGACATGGAGTGGGAGATGGGGCGGTTCAAGAACAAGACGAAGTTCCTGTTCCATCCACGGCCCGAGGACCCGAACGAACCGAACGCCGGTTTCCTGCGCTACGAGCCGACGGCCGGATTTCCGCTGCACAAGCACAACTTTGCGCAGATCTGGTACATCATCGACGGCGAATTCAAGATCAACGGATCAGTCTATGGCGCGGGCACGATCGCCTACATGGCCGATCCGCATTTCGAATATGAAATGTACACGGAGACCGGCGGCACGGTGCTCTTCGTCCAGTATCCGGGGCCGACGACCGGCGCGCGGCCGATCTACGAGGGGCGGATGAACCTCAAGGAAGTGAAGCCGATCGTGGCCAGCGACCTGGAGGCATAGGCTTTTTCGACGCCGACTATCGCGCAAGGGCCGCGAGGTCGGCGTCGATATCGGCCGAGGTGAGTTCCCAGGTGTTGTCGAAGTTGGCGACGATTTCGCGCATGAAGGCCTCGTGCAGAGCCTCCGCGCGCTGTGGGTCGCTTAGATGGTCGACGAGAAGGGCGAAGGCGAGCTGGGCCGGCTCGGGCCCCTCGTAGCTCCATTCGAAGCCGTTCTTCGACAGGGGCTTGAGGTCGGTGCGCGGATCGAGCGGCCGGCCATCGACCAGCACCTGGATGCCGTCGATCGTGCGGTCGCCGGTATAAATCTTCATGGCACCGTCTTCTGCGCCTTTACATCGGACGGATGACGCGTGACCTCGGGGAAGATCCAGAGCGAGATCGCCGTGAACGGCCCGAGGAAGGCGACCGCCCATTGCGGGCCGGTCTGGCCGAGATAGCCCATGTAGAACCAACCCGCGATTGCGGCGAGTGCGACCATCAAGGTAAGCGGGAATTTGACCCGGAAGGGCATGGTATTTCCTCCGCGCTTATTCCGCCGGCCGCAGTCCGGCACCGTGAGGACGTGGCGTGCGCGACGTCTTGCGCATGTCGGTCTTCACGTAGGCGGCGTTGTAGCCATTGAACAGCGTTCCCAGTAGGCCGCGATTGAGATCGGAGGTGCCGAACGCCCAGTCCATGATGGGGAAGGTGAGGTTCATGTTTCGCTCCATCATGATCGACTGCGCGTGATGGGCGATGTGATGCCGGCGCAGCGTGTTCACGAATGGCATCCAGCGCACGAAGGCATTCTCGTCGACGTGGCAGCAGAAATGCATGAACTCGTAGATCAGATAGACCGAAGTCGTGGTGGCAATGAACAGCCAGCCGACATTGGCGCCGAACAGCAGGCCCAGCACGATGGCGCCGGGAATCGACATCAGCGTGAAGGCGGCGAGCGCATAGGGCGGGAAGAAGGTCACGCGATAGTCGAGATGGTCGGCGAACCGCATCTCCGCGTCGGTGAAGAACTGATGATGCATCAGCGTGTGACGGTTATAGACGGCGCGGAACACCGGGTTCTGCGACGGCCGGTGCATCACATAGCGATGCAGCCACCATTCGAAGAAATTGCAGAACAGGAAGGTGAGCGGCACCGCGAGCCACTCGAGCGGCGTCACCTGGTCGACATTCGCAAGGTAGATGTAGAGCGCCGTGAAGCCGATGACGTAGATGATCGCGATGTGGAGGTAGCCGTTGTACCAGCCAGCGACACGCTGGCGGTAATTGGCGCGGTACTGCCTCTGCCGTTCGGACATCGGGCTCGAAGCCAGTTCCATGGTCGTCTCCTCCGGTGTTGGGTCTGATATATCAGTTGCATGTCATGGGGTCAAAGGCCCGTCAGCCGGCAAATTGGATCACCGACCGGATGCCGCGGCCTGCTTTGAGATCGGCGAAGCCGTCATTGACGTCCTCGAGCTTGAGATGGCGCGTCAAGTAGGGGTCGAGGTGCAATTTGCCGTCGAGGTAAGCCCTTGCCAGGAGCGGGAAATCCCGTGCCGGCCGCGCGCCCCCGTAGCTGCTGCGCACGATCCGCTTCTCGCCCATCAGTGAACCCCAGCGGAAGGCGACATCCTCGTTCACGCCGGTCTTGCCCAGCCATACGATCTGCCCGCCGGTGCGGCAGGCCTCGGCGGAGAGGCGGAAGGCAGGAGCGTTGCCTGCCGATTCCAAGACGCAGTCCACGCCACGGCCGGCGGTCAGGCGGCGGGCCACCTCGAGCGCATCCTCGTCGGGAACGGCCGCGACATGGGTGGCGCCGACTTTCCGGGCAAGCGCAAGCCGATCGCGGTTGCGATCGACCGCGAGGATCGTGGCGGCGCCGGCGAGGCGCGCGCCTTGCACGGCCGATAGTCCGACCGCGCCGCAGCCGATCACCATGACGGTCTCGCCGTAGCCGAGCCTGGCAATGTTGATCGCCGCACCGACGCCGGTCATCACACCGCAACCGATCAGGCAGGCGCGATCGAGCGGCATGTCGGCCGGCATGGCGATGGCGCAGGAGTCGGTGACGATTGCGTACTCGGCGAAGCCTGCCATGTAGAACATGGTGCGCAACGGAGCGCTGCCGAGCCTGAGTCGCGTCGTGCCGTCGAACTGGACGGCGTGTGGGCCGTTCGAGATGTAGGTCTCGCACAGGATCGGCTGGTCACGCTCGCAGTGAAAACAGTGGCCGCAGTGCGGGTTCCACGAGAGCACGACGCGTTCGCGGCGTCGCTTCGGATTGACCGCGCCGCCGACCGCCTCGATGACGCCTGCAGTCTCATGGCCGAGCACGATCGGCATGGGATAGACGAGCTGACCCTCGATCACCTCGAGATCGGTGTGGCAGAGACCGGCAGCCGCAACGCGCACCAGCACATCATTAGGCTGCAGGTCAACAGCTTCGATCGTCTCGATCGTGAGCGGTGTGTGCGGGGCACGAAGGACGGCGGCGCGGAATTGCATGGCGCTCATCCGATCGACTTGCGAGAGAAGTCCTGGATGTAGTCGATCAGCCGGTCCGATGCGACGGCGGCCGCGTCAGGGTCGCCGGCGGCGACGGTACGGGCCACAGCGGCATGCAATCTCGCCGCAAGCGGCATGTCGGCAACCTGCTTGTAGTGTACATACCAGAAGCGGCGGGCGAGCCCGTTCATGACCCGCATCGCCGCGGTCGCAAATTCATTGGCCGCCGCCTCGAGCAGCAGAAGATTGAATGCGCGATCGAGGCGCATGAACGCAACGTCGTCCTCGCGCTCCGCCGCCACTTCCATCTCATCCGCGATCGCCTCGAAGCGGTCGCGGACGTCGCGCGGGCTGCGCTGCGCCGCGGAGCGGGCAAGCAGCCGTTCGATCTCGCGGCGGACCTCCAGGAGCCGCAACTGGGCTGCGATATCGATGTCGGTCACGATGATGCCGCGGCGGGGCAGGATCTGGACAAGGCCTTCGTTGGCCAGCCGCTGCAGCGCCTCGCGCACCGGCGTGCGGCCGAGGCCAAGTCGCTCGCTGAGGCCGGCTTCGCTCACGACGCTGCCCGGCGCGATGCGCAGGGTGACAATCTCTTCTTCCAGAGCACGCCACGCGCGCTCGGTGAGAGAGCTTTCCTGCGGGTCGATGGGGGGAGCCGCGCGACGAACGCTACGCTTGGCGACCTTCGATCTTGCGGTCTGGAGTTGGCCCAACAGTGACACCCACGGTATATGTCACTGATATATCAGGGGCGGCCAAGTCATGCCAGCCGCTGACGAAAAGACGGATGTTTAAGTGCGCGTCAGACGCCGGTCGTACGAACGACCTTGAAGGTCCGATCGCCCAGGAGGGCCGATACTGCGATCGTCTTGGTGAGGCCGGTCGCCAGTTGCTCGATGCGGGCGTGAGGAATGCCGACATAAGGCTGGATCTGGCAGACCCGCCACAGATCCTGCTCCGGCGCACCGCCCAAGGCGAAGACGCAGCCCGTCGACAGTTCGGGTGGCCGGCTCAAACGGGATTTCAGGAAAGAGACAACGCCCATGACCTTATCCAGTCTTTATAGATTACGTGAAGAATATCATATAACTACGCAAAAATAAATGAAATTTTAGATGGGAGGATTGCTTGCCCAGCCGTGGTGATGTCAATCCGTCAGCCCTTGTAGGCGATGAGCAGGGCGCCCGAGGCGATCAAGGCGACACCGAGCCAGTTGGGGGTAGCGAGCTTCTCGCCCAGGAAGACGACACCGAACACCGCAACCAGGACGATGCTGAGCTTGTCGATCGGTGCCACGCGTGCGGCATCGCCGAGCTTCAGGGCTCGGAAGTAGCAAAGCCACGATGCCCCGGTCGCGAGACCGGACAACACGAGGAAGAGGTAGGTACGGCCGGACACCGTGCCTGGCGACTGCCACTGGCCGGTCGCCGCGACCAGCATCGCCACGACGCCCAAGATGACAATGGTGCGGATCAGCGTCGCGAAATCGGAGTTGATGTTCTCGACGCCCACCTTGGCGAAGATCGCGGTAAGGGCGGCGAAGGCCGCTGACAGGAGCGCCCACGGCAGCCAAGAAGCGAAAAGTCCTGACTGCATTGGATACTCTCCTGAAGGAACGTCAGGTCAGCGACGCCACCAACCGCGCTTGGGTTTCTCGGGGGGCGCGTCGGTCGAAATCGTCGGAATGACCACCACCGGAGGCGGTGGTTCGGCCGGAGGCGGCACCGGCTGAGGTGCTGCCGCAACAATGGGCTCCGGCGGCGGCGCGAGCGGCGGTGGAGGCGGGGCCACGCTCTCGGCCACTGTCTCGGCTGGCGGCTCAAAAGGCGGACGCTCGACCGGCATGTGGCCGCCGTCCATCTGGTCTACAGGCTGGCCGTTCATCGACGCCGGCGGCGACACGGGTTGATCAGGCGAAGGCTGTGCATCGGCAGTCTGATGGTCGTCGGCATGGTCGCTGATGTCGCCTTCGCCATTCTCGCGGCGACGACGACGCCCGCCACGGCGGCCGCGTCGGCGACGACGGTCGCCATCTGCACGGTCGCCATCACGGTCGTCCTCGGCCCGATCATTGGTGGCTTGCGCACCGGTCTCGTCGCCATCGGCGTCGTCCTCGTGGGCAACCGGCTCCTCGCCGGCATCGGGCTCGCTGGCACCGTTCGCGGCGGCGTGCGGCCGTTGTTCGTCCTCGGCCTCACCTGACGCATGATCCTGCTCATCGCGTCGTCCGCCACGCCGGCGGCGGCGCCGGCGGCGTCGGCCGCCGCGATCCCGGCCCTCGCCATCGTCCTCGCCGGCATGCTCGGCACCGGCTTCGGTGCTGTCTCCTTCGGTTGCCGACGTTTGTTCACTCTCGTCATAGCTGGCGCGTGCCAGCTCTGGCGCAGGCCGTTGGTCGTCGGCACGACGCGAGCGGACGCGCTCGATCTCGCAGTCGGCGGCGTGCATCTCCTCGTCGGCTTCGACCGTGACGTTGAAGCCATAGCGCTTCTCGATTTCCGACAGCGTGTGGCGCTTCTGGTTGAGGAGATAGAGCGCCACGTTGGGCGGCACGCTGACGGCGATCTCGCTCGCGCGTCGGCGCACACCCTCTTCCTCGATGGCGCGCAGCGCGTGCAGCGCTGCCGATTCGATCGACCGTACACGGCCGGTGCCGGCGCAATGCGGGCAGATTTCGGTCGAATGCTCCAGTAGCGAAGGCCGCAGCCGCTGGCGCGACATCTCGAGCAGGCCGAAGGCGGAGATGCGGCCGATCTGTATGCGCGCGCGGTCGTTGCGCATCGCATCCTTGACCTTGTGTTCGACCTGACGCTGGTGGCGCGTCTCCTCCATGTCGATGAAGTCGATCACGATCAGGCCAGCGAGATCGCGCAGGCGCACCTGGCGCGCCACTTCCTCGGCCGCCTCGATGTTGGTCCTGAGCGCCGTCTCCTCGATGTTGCGCTCCTTGGTGGAGCGCCCGGAGTTGACGTCGATGGCAACCAGCGCCTCGGTCGGATTGATCACGATGTAGCCGCCGCTGCGCAATTGCACCACCGGCGAGTGCATGGCGTCGAACTGGTTTTCGACTTGGTAGCGATGGAAGAGGGGGATCGGCTCGTCGTACTGCTCGACCTTGCCGGCCTGGTGCGGCACGAGCTGGCGCATGAACTCCGACGCGGCCTGGAAGCCGGCTTCGCCTTCGACCAGGACCTGGGCGATGTCGGTGTCGTAGACGTCGCGCAACGAGCGCTTGATCAGGTCGCCTTCCTCGTAGATCAGCGCCGGCGCTGTCGAGCGCATGGTGAGCTCGCGGATCGAGTCCCACAGCCGCGAGAGATACTCGTAGTCGCGCTTGATATCGATGTTCGAGCGTTCCAGCCCTGCGGTGCGCAGGATCACGCCCATGCCCTGCGGCACGTCGAGCTGCGCCAGCATCTCCTTCATGCGCTTGCGGTCGGCCGGATTGGAGATCTTGCGCGAGATCCCGCCGCCGCGGCCGGCATTGGGCATCAGCACGCAGTAGCGGCCGGCCAGCGAGAGATAGGTGGTGAGCGCTGCGCCCTTGTTGCCGCGCTCTTCCTTGACGACCTGTACCAGCAGGATCTGCCGGCGCTTGATCACTTCCTGGATCTTGTAGGTGCGGACCGGATGACGGCGGCGGCGCTCGCGCGTCTCGCGCTCCTCGCCGGCCGCATCGTCGCCGCCCAGCGTCTCCACCGTGACCTCGGGTTGCGGCGCCTCGGCAGGATCGGTCGGCGCACTCTCGTGCGTCGCAGTTTCGTGGCCCGGGTTGTCGTTGGCCGGAGTCTCGTCGACCGTGTTCTCGTCGACCATCGGGGACGGTGCCTCGGACGCCTCGACCGCAGCGCCAGCCGGCTCCTCGGCGGGTGCAACGATGTCCGCGGGACCGTCAATGCGCTCACTGGCGATGACGGCGGGCTGCGCGTGCTCGGCGACGGGCGCAGGCGCAGGCTCGGCCGCCGGTTCCGTGGCAGCACTTGGCGCTTCCGGAGCCTCGGGCTCTGGCGGCTGAGGCTCCGAAGCGGAGGCTTTGGTGGGTTCGTCCGCCGCGCCTTCGCCATTGCTCTCCGAGCGGGGGGCTTCCGGTAGACCCTCGGCTGCAGCGATGGCTTCGGCGCGCTCGGCCCGGACATCCTCGATATCCGTGCGATCGACCCTGTTGGAACGGTGCTCCGGCTCGTCGTCCGCTTCTTCGTGCAAGCGCTGTTGCTCGGCGATCAGCCGCTCGCGGTCCGCAACCGGGATTTGATAGTAGTCGGGATGGATTTCGGAGAAGGCGAGGAAGCCGTGGCGGTTGCCGCCATATTCCACGAAAGCCGCCTGTAGCGACGGCTCGATGCGAATCACCTTCGCTAGGTAGATGTTGCCCTTAAGGGGCTTGCGCGACGCGGTTTCGAAATCGAATTCTTCAAGCCGCGTTCCGTCGACAACCACCACCCGCGTTTCTTCGGGGTGGCTGGCATCAATGAGCATACGCCGCGCCATGGGCTCGCTCCCGAGGCGTTCAGGTCCGACCGGCGCGAGCAACCAGCGGCCTTGCCGCCTCCTTGGCGCGAGGGGAACGGTGCGTCATCGACCCGTCGAACGGCCAAACATCAGGCCAAGACGGGGAAGCTTCGCGCCGCCGGACCGTACGGGTCCTGCCACCTCGAGGTTTCCTGATAGCCACCGCCTGCCTGACAATCCCGCGGGCCTTGCCCTTCGGGGGCCCGGCGGGGCTGCCGTCGGAGCGCGGCCTCCTCGGGAGGGCGCTACGAACGACGGCGACTGCTCGCTCCGGCAACATACGGGGTTCGGTGGAAAGCGACAACCCAAACGTTGAGATGGTGCGGATCGTCGCATAAGCAGCTGAAATATATTGAATTTATGTATAATTTAATGTTCTACTTTAAGAAAGCATCATAAGAAACACACCCCTCTGACCGACCAGCGCTGGCCATGATTTACATCCGCCGTCGCGACTTGATCGTCGCGTCGCTTGCTCTGGGAGCCACGGTTCTCGGCGCCTCGGCGGCATTTGCGCGGTCCGGGAAGACGTCGGCGAAGCCGCTGCCGGCGCCAGCGATCAAGAAATCCAAGAAAGCGGTGCCCAAGCCCAAGTTGATCGTTCTTGACCCTGGTCATGGTGGAAAAGATCCCGGGGCGCTCGGGCTGCGCGGCACCGAGGAGAAACAGGTCGTCATCAAGGTGGCGCGCGATCTGCAGCAGCAGCTGCAGGCCGGCGGTCGCTATCGCGTCCTGCTCACCCGGGGCGGTGACACCTTTATTCCCCTGCGCGAGCGCGTAGCGCGGGCCGAAGAAGCCAAAGCCGACCTGTTCCTGTCGATCCACGCCGACTCGCATCCTGATGCCGACGTACGTGGCGCCTCCGTCTACACGCTGTCGGAAGAGGCGAGCGATCGCGAGGCCGAAGCGTTGGCCGCGCGCGAGAACAGCAGTGGTGTCGCGGGCATGCAGCTTAGCCGTCATTCGGATGTGGTGGCGAAGATGCTGGTCACCATGTCCCAACGCGGCACGGTGAACGACTCGCGCCGTTTCGCCGACACGATCGTGCAGACCTTCGGCCGCAGCGGCGTGAGGCTGTTGCCGCGCAGCCATCGAGAGGCCGGTTTCGCCGTTCTGACCTCGCCCGATATTCCGGCCGCGCTGGTGGAGCTGGGCTACCTCTCCAACCGCTATGACGAGAAGCTTTTGACGGTGCCCCAGCACCAGGCTGCCCTCGGCCGTGCGCTCAGGGCCTCGGTCGATGCCTATTTCGGCGCGGGAACTGCCACAAGAAAGGCGTAACTCACTGCCACGCTTCGGGGGTTGTCCCGAAGTGGCCGGCGCCGGCAGGTTGCCGCTCCCCTCAGGGCTCGCGTAGAAGGTGACCGTGATCCGCCTCGTCAAAGTGCTGCTGGCCTTCTGCCTGGCCGGCCTGATCGTCGGTATCGGCACCGTTGCGGGCCTGTTCTGGCATTTCAGCCATGGCTTGCCCGATCACAAGCAGCTCGCCGACTACCAGCCGCCCACCGTGTCGCGTCTGTATGCCGCCGATGGCCGGTTGCTGGCCGAATTCGCACGCGAGAAGCGTATTTTCGTGCCCGTCGCGGCCATGCCCAAGCGGCTGCTTGAAGCTTTTGTGTCGGCTGAGGACCAGCGCTTCTTCAGCCACCCCGGCGTCGATTTCATCGGCATGGTGCGTGCGGCCATCAACGATATCGCCAACCCGGGCAAGCGGCCGGAAGGCGCCTCGGGCATCACCCAGCAGGTGGCCAAGAACTTCCTGCTGTCCAACCAGGCGACGCTCTCGCGCAAGATCCGCGAGGCCATCCTCGCCTTCCGCATCGAGCAGACCTATTCGAAGGAGCACATCCTCGAACTCTATCTCAACGAGATCTATCTCGGCTCGGGCAATTATGGCGTCGCCTCAGCGGCGCTGAACTACTTCGACCGGTCGCTGGGCGAACTCAGCCTCTCGGAAATAGCCTATCTCGCAGCGCTGCCCAAGGCGCCCAATCGCTACAACATCGTACGCAATACGCAGGAAGCCTACGCGCGGCGCGACTATGTGCTGGGCCGCATGCGTGAGGACGGCTACATCACCGTCGCGGAAGAGAAGGCGGCCAAGGCGGAGAAGCTGCAGTACCGCAAGCGCGGCCCCACCGAGGTCGTAGCTGCCGACTATTTCGCCGAAGAGGCGCGGCGCAACCTGCTTGCGGCTTATGGCGACAAGGGCCTGTACGAGGGCGGGCTTACGGTCATGACCTCGCTCGATCCTGCAATTCAGGAGACGGCGGATAAGGCGCTGCAGGCAGGTCTCATCGCTTACGATCGTCGCCACGGCTGGCGTGGACCCTACGCCAAGATCGCCGACATGAGTGTCGACTGGCAGGAGGAGTTCGCGCGCATCCAGCAGCGCCGGCCGCTTTATGGTCCGCCGACCTGGCAGCTCGCCATCGTCACCAAGGTTGAGCCGCAGGCAGCCGTCATCGGTGGCCTGCCCGAAGACGGCACCTACACCGGCACGGGCACCGTGCCCTTTGCCGAGATGCGCTGGGCTTGCCGGACCGCCCCCGAGCAAACGCTGGGCGCTTGCCCTGGCCGGCCGGCCAACGTCGTCAATGTCGGCGATGTGATCGTGGTCGAGAAGGTTGAGAAGGACGCCAGCAACAAGCCTTATCCCGCGAACACCTATAGCCTGCGCCAGGTGCCCAACGTGAACGGCGCGGTGATCGTGATGGACCCGCAAAGCGGCCGAATCCTCGCGATGTCGGGTGGCTGGTCCTACGGCATGAGCCAGTTCAACCGTGCCGTCCAGGCGCAGCGTCAGCCCGGCTCCTCCTTCAAGCCCTTCGTCTACGTCGCAGCGATGGATGCTGGTCTGACGCCCTCGACGCTCGTGCTCGACGCACCGTTTGAATACAACCCGGGTTACGGCCAGCCGATCTGGCGGCCAGGCAACTACCAAAATGAGGCGCCGCTTGGGCCTGCCACGGTCCGCCGCGGCCTGGAGCAGTCGCGCAACCTGATGACCGTGCGCATGGCGCAGCAGATCGGCATGAAGCGCGTGGTCGAGGTCGCCCGCGACTTCGGCATCGCCGACAATATGGGTGCTTATCTGCCGATGGCCTTGGGTGCTGTCGACACGACGCTGCTGCGCATGACCATGGCGCACGCCGAGCTCGCCAACGGCGCGCGCCGCATCACACCGAGCCTGATCGATCGCGTGCAGGATCGAGATGGCAAGACCATTTACCGGCATGAGCCGCGCATCTGTGAGGGCTGCGGGCCGGCAGCCAACGGCCAGAAGCCACAGCCGCCGCGCATCGTCGACCCACGCCAACCGTTCCACGACCCGGCCTCGGTCTACCAGGTCGTGAACATGATGCTGGGCGTAACGACACGTGGCACGGCGGCTCAGCTTGCGGCGCTCGGTCGGCCGATCGCCGGCAAGACCGGCACCACCAACGATTCCAAGGACACCTGGTTCTTTGGCTCCACGCCCGACCTCACGATCGGCGTCTATGTCGGCTTCGACGAGCCGCGTACGCTTGGTCGCAAAGAGACGGGCAGCGGCGCTTCAGCGCCGATCTATGAACGCATCGCCAAGGTCGTTTACGATGGCAAGCCGCCGACGCCGTTCCGCGTGCCGCCAGGGCTCAGGCTGGTGCGTGTCGATCACGATAGTGGCCAGCCCGCCTGGGCCGGCGATCTCAACGCCATCGATGAGTTCTTCAAACCTGGCACCGAGCCCTACGGCGACAATCAGCAACAGGTGCTTGACGGCTCCGCCTCCCTTTCGGGTATAGACCCGACCGAAGGCGGCTCGATGTCGTCCAGCGGCGGCGGGCCGCGCGGGACGATCAGCGGAACTGGCGAGACGTACTAGCCCGTCACCCCGAGCGTAGCCGAGGGGCCTCTTTTGTCGGCACCGGCATAAAAAGAGGTCCTTCGACTTCGCGCTGCGCGCTTCGCTCAGGATGACGGAAGGATAAGGAGTCTGTTTATGCGCGCCGAAGCTCAGGCCATGGTGAACGAGATCGAGGAGTCGCTGGTGCTCCTGAGGAGGCGTCTTTGACTACGACCGCGCGGTCGTACGCCTGGATGAGCTGAACGCGCGCGCCGAGGATCCGGCGCTCTGGAACGATCCGAAGGAAGCCCAGGCCGTGATGCGCGAGCGCACACGGCTGGAGGGAGCGATCGGCACCATCAAGCGCCTTCGCGCGGCGGTCGACGACAACGTTGGCATGATCGAGTTGGCCGAGGCCGAGAAGGACGAAGCCATGATCGCCGACGCCGAGCGTGCGCTTGGCGAGGCGCGCCAGGAGGCTGCCCAGGCGCGGCTCGAGACGCTGCTATCCGGTGAGGCCGATCCCAACAACGCCTACGTCGAGCTCAATGCCGGGGCTGGCGGCACCGAGGCGCAGGACTGGGCCGAGATGCTGGCGCGCATGTATACGCGCTGGGCCGAACGCCGCGGCTTCAAGGTCTCGTGGCTCGAGGAGAGCGCGGGTGAAGAAGCCGGCATCAAGTCATGCGCTTTCAAGGTCGAGGGTCGTAATGCCTACGGCTGGCTGAAGACCGAGTCGGGCGTGCATCGCCTGGTGCGCATCAGCCCGTTCGACGGCAACGCACGACGCCAGACCTCCTTTGCGTCGGTCTGGGTCTATCCCGAGGTGGACGACAACATCGAGATCGAGCTGGTCGACAAGGACTTGCGCGTCGACACCTACCGGGCGTCGGGCGCAGGTGGCCAGCACGTCAACAAGACCGATTCGGCGGTGCGCATCACGCACATCCCGACCGGCATCGCGGTCGCAGTCCAGCAGGAGCGCAGCCAGCATCAGAACCGCGCCAAGGCGATCCAGATGCTGAAGGCGCGCCTCTACGAGGTGGAGCTGCAGAAGCGCGAGGCCGAGCGGCTGGAGGCGGAGGCCAACAAGACCGATATCGGCTGGGGCCACCAGATCCGTTCCTATGTGCTGCAACCCTACCAGATGGTGAGGGACCTGCGGACCAACGTCGAACGCTCCGATCCGCAGAAGGTGCTCGACGGCGACCTCGACGAGTTCATGGCGGCATCCCTTGCCGCACGCGTGGGCGAGGGGAAGGACAAGGAGGCGGCTTAAGGCGCCTCCTTAGATACCTTCAAGGTTATGAGACCATCTCGTTTATACCCTCAGTAGATCAGGCCCAATTCGTCAGGCCTTGACTTCCATAGCTGAATGGTTATTGATCAAATCAATAGCCAATGGGTTATCAATTGTCGAACCCTCAGGACATTCTCTTCCGGTCTCTGGCCGATCCCACGCGTCGGGCGATCTTCGAACGGCTATGCCGCGAGGGAGAGCAGACGGTTGCGGCCCTGACGGCCAAAGCCAGGATCTCGCAACCGGCTGTGTCGAAGCATCTCGGCCTTCTGAAGCAGGCAGGACTGGTGCGCGACCGTCACGAAGGTCGACAGACGCACTACAGCGCGCAACTCGGCGCACTTGCCCCGCTGATCAACTGGGCAAGCCAGATGCACGGCTTCTGGCAGAACCGGTTCGACCACCTCGAAGACCTGCTGAAAAGGATGGACCAATGAACACCACGACCGAAACGCTCTCCGTCGTCGTCGAACGAGAGATCGCTCATCCGCCGGAGAAGATCTGGCGCGCGCTCACCCAACCACACCTGATCGAGGAGTGGCTGATGAAGAACGATTTCCAGCCCAAGGTGGACCACCGTTTCAATCTTCGCGGCGACTGGGGTGCGGTCGACTGTCGGGTCATGGTCGTCGAACCGAACAAGACGCTGTCTTACACATGGGCAGCCATGGGCCTCGAGAGCGTCGTCACCTGGACTCTCACCCCGACGAGCACGGGAACTCGCCTGCGCATGGAGCAGGTCGGCTTCCGGCCGGACCAGCAGCAGGCCTATCAGGGC
>Ga0310811_10001894_pt1 | contig 25981 bp, 20 predicted proteins | sample YCmetagenome_FD_207642 | JGI IMG/M metagenome (GOLD analysis project Ga0310811, IMG submission 207642) | Soil microbial communities from experimental microcosm in Duke University, North Carolina, United States - YC | ecosystem: Engineered > Artificial ecosystem > Soil microcosm > Unclassified ... | reverse complement strand
ATCGATACCTCGCTGAAGACGCAGCCGAGCAGGTCGTCGTCGAATTCGAGCCGTTGCCGGTCGTGACCGATATGTGGCAAGCACTCGAAGCCGATGCGGCGCAAGTCGATCCGGGGGTGCCGGGCAATCTGGTGTCGCATCAGGCGTACTCGAACGGCGACCCGCAAAGCGTCGCGCAGCGTGCCTACCGCGTGGTCGAGGCGACCTTCCGTCAGCAGCGGCAGACCCACGTGCCCATCGAAACGCGCGGGTGCGCAGCGGTGTGGGACCCCGGCCGCGAGCACCTGACGTTTCACGTCGGCACCCAGGTGCCGCATCCTTTGCGCACTCAACTCGCGCAACGGCTCAGGCTCAGCGAGTCGCAGGTGACGGTGATTTCGCCTGATGTCGGCGGTTCGTTCGGCCAGAAAATCGCGTTGTACCGCGAAGAGCTGACGGTCGCCGCGCTCGCACGTCAATTGAAGCGGCCGGTGCGCTGGCGCGAAGACCGTCTCGAGAATCTGACCGCGGCGGCCAATTCCCGTGAAGACTTCTGCCGCACTCGCGCTTCGGTGGATGAGCACGGCGCGCTGCTCGCGCTCGATCTGGAGATTCGCGAAGACTTCGGCGCGTATTGCTTCTTTCCCGCGAACTACCTCGCGCGCGTCGTCGCCATGGTGTTGAGTGGACCGTACCGGCTGCAGGACTACGCGTTCGACGTGAAGGTCGTGCTCAGCAACAAATGCGGCAACGCGCCCATGCGCGCGCCGATGTCCATCACGAGCTGGGTCATGGAAGGCACGATGGACGCGATTGCGCGCGAGCTGAAGCTGGATCCGGTCGAAGTGCGCCGCCGCAATCTGTTGACGCCGGAGGAACTGCCGTACCGCACCGCCACCGGTGAGTTGCTGGCCGACATTACGCCGTCGCAGACCTTCGAGGCGGTGCTGGCGGCCTTCGACTACGACGCTTTTCGCGCGCGCCAGCAGGCGGCGCGCGCAGCCGGCCGCTATCTTGGGCTCGGCCTGTGCAACGTGGTGGAGCCGACGACCTACGGTTCACGTTTTTATAAATCGGCCGGCATTCCAGGCTCGGGACACGAGGCAAGCTGGATTCGGATCGAGCCGAGCGGTGTCGTGAACGCATCGGTGGGTCTCGGCCCCAGCGGGCAGGGCTATGAAACCGCCATGGCCAATGCGGTGGCCGAAGGCCTAGGTGTCGACCCGTCGAGCGTACGTATCCATCTGGGCCACACCGATATCGCGCCATACGGTATGGGCAGCCGCGGAGCCCGCAGCGGCACGGCGGGCGGCGGGGCGCTTTATTTGTGCGCGCTCGAAGCGCGCCGCAAGGTTCTTGCCATTGCCGCCGGTTGTCTCGAACTGCCCGATAGCGACTCGCTTCGCCTTGTCGATGCTCGCGTGGAGCGTCGCAGCGGCGACGCGTGGGTCGACACGGGTTTGACGCTCGCCGAAGTCACGCGACGCGCCTATCTGGATCCGACTTCGTTGCCGCAAGGCCTCACGCCTGGCCTCGAGTTTCACCTGACCTATGATCCGCCGCCGATGACCTACTCGAATTCGACGCACGGATGCGAGATCGAGCTCGACGTCGCCACCGGCGCGATCCATATCGCGCGCTACGTGATCGCGGAAGACTGCGGCACGCTGCTCAATCCCACCGTGGTGACAGGACAGCAACACGGCGCCGTGGCGATGGGACTGTCCGGCGCGTTGTTCGAACATACGCGCTACGACGAAGCAGGACAAAACGTCACCGGCTCGCTGGCGGACTACCTGATCGCGACCTCTACCGAGCTGCCCAATTTCGAGATCATCCCGATGCATACGCCTAGCCGTGCGACGCCTGCGGGTATCAAGGGGATGGCCGAAGGCGGCGTGATGGGCGCGCTCGGCGCGGTGACCAATGCCGTCAACGACGCGCTCGCGCCATTTGGCGTGGTGGCGGACCAGCACCCTTTGACCCCCATGCTGTTGCGCGACCTGTTGCGCGACAAACTCTGACCGGATCAAACCAATCATGAATCAACCCCAAAGCAAACCCGTCGTCGGCTTCATCGGCCTTGGCATCATGGGTGCCTCGATGGCGGCGCGGCTCGTCGCAGCCGGCTATCCGTTGCACGTCTATAACCGCACGCGTGCGAAGGCCGAACCGCTGATCGCGGCGGGCGCGATCTGGCATGCCACGCCGAAGGCGCTCGCTGAAGCCTCCGAGGTGGTCATCTCGATCGTCGGCATGCCGGACGACGTGCGAGCGCTGTACCTCGGCGACGACGGGCTGATCGCGAACGCGCGGCGCGATGCCGTGCTGATCGATATGACGACGTCGAGCCCGCAACTGGCCGAAGAACTGGCCGCGCATGCCGTGGCTCGCGGCGTGCAGATGCTGGACGCGCCGGTTTCGGGCGGCGACGTCGGTGCGCGCGAGGGACGGCTGTCCATCATGGTGGGTGGCTCGGCCGACGTGCTCGCGCGCGTCGAGCCGATTCTGCGCTGCCTCGGCACGAACATCGTGCTGCAAGGCGGACCGGGCGCGGGTCAGCACACCAAGCTGTGCAATCAGATCGTGATCGCATCGACGATGTTGGGCGTGTGCGAGGGCCTCGCCTATGCGCACAGCGCGGGACTGGATCCGCAGACCGTGCTGAGCGCGATCGGCGGCGGCGCGGCTGGCGGCTTCCAGTTGAACAACCTGGGGCCGCGCATCGCGAAAGGCGATTTCGCGCCGGGCTTCTTTATCGAGCATTTCATCAAGGACATGCGGATCGCGCACGAGGAAGCCGCTCATATGGGACGTGAGCTGCCGGGTCTGGAACTGGTGCGTGGTCTTTATCAGAAGCTCGCCGAGCAGGGCTTTACGCGCAACGGGACGCAGGCTCTTTTCAAACTCTACGAGCGTTGAGGAGCGGCGATGAAGTTAGTCGACCAATGCGTTCTGCCGGCACGACCCGCGACCGTGTGGCGCGCGCTGAACGATCCTGCCGTGCTCGAAGCGTGTCTGCCCGGGTGTAAATCTCTGGCGATGCTCGACGAGCGGCACTTTGAGGCGACCGTGCAGATTCGCGTGGGTCCGGTGGCGGCGACGTTCAAGAGCAATGTGGAGCTGTCGGATCTCGACCCGCCCAGGGCTTACACGATCGTCGGCACGGGCAATGCGGGCGCCGTTGGCTTTGCCAGGGTGACGGCGCGCGTGCAACTCGAAGCGCAGGCCGAGACGACCGTGCTCTCATACGACGCGGACGTCGAAATCGGCGGAAAGCTGATGAGCGTGGGATCGCGGCTGATTCAGTCAGCGGCGGGCAAGAATCTCGAGGCTTTCTTCGGCGCGCTGAAGGCACACATCGAAAAGGAGGCGGCGCCCGCGACCGCCATCCCGGACATCGAGCCGGCGCCGCAAACCAAGCTGGACGACGCGCCAGCGATCGGCGGCGTGCAACCTCCGCAGTACGGCGCAACGGCGCGGTTGGCCGCGACGACCCAAGCCGACCCGCATCCGAGTCTGCGCGTGTGGCTCGTCGGGACAGGGGCGGGCCTGTTCGGTTTGCTCGTCGGCTTTTTGATCGGGCACGCGGCCTGACGGTCCGCGTCGAAATGGTGGTCCCCGGTCGGCGTGCAGACCGTGCGTCGTCCTGAAGATAAGCAGTCCAGATGCCGCGGTGCATGAGCGCGCTGCGCGCGAATCACAAGCCGTTCCAGCGGCAACCTTGTTCGTCCTGTAGTTCAACGTTTGATCAAATCCATTCTTTCATTTCGACAGGGGTAATTCGTGAGTAGAAAAATAGTCATGCCCGTAGCATTGGCCTGCTTTGCGACCGCAGCCAGCGCGCAAAGTAGCGTGACCCTCTATGGCGTCGCCGACGATAGCATTACCTACACCAACAACCAGGGCGGCCACGCGAACTACCAGACCTTCAGCGGCGGGATGGGCGGAAGCAAGTTCGGCCTGCTGGGCAGCGAAGATCTGGGCGGCGGCACGAGCGCGATCTTCCAGCTCGAGAGCGGCTATGACGTGAATAGCGGCAAGCTCGGCTACAACGGCCGGCTGTTCGGCCGTCAGGCCTATGTGGGCTTATCGGGCAACTACGGCAGCGTGCGGCTCGGGCGGCAGTATGACTTCATGGTGACCAACCTGCAGCCGTTGAGTTCGTCGCTGGCGTTCGGCGGCTCGCTGTCGGCGCATGCGGGGGACGTCGACGGCATCTGGGGGACCTATCCGGTCAATAACACGGTCAAGTACGTGAGCCCGACGTATCACGGCTTGACCGCGGGTGCGCTCTATAGCTTTGGCGGCGTGGCCGGGTCGGTCGGCGCGTCACGACAGTACGGCTTCGGCCTCAGCTATGGGAATGGCCCGCTGAAGCTCGCGGCCGCTTATCTCTATGTGAACAACCCGGCAGTGACGCGATTCGACGGTAGTGCGGGGGCGACAGCGGGCCAGGCCTTCACGAACCCTGTCACGTCGCCGATCTATAGCGGCTACGCCACCGCGCACAGCATGCAGACGCTCGGTGTGGGCGGCAACTATCAGTTCGGCCCCACCACGCTGGGTGCGCTTTATACCAACACGCGCTTCAGCAACGCTGTTGCGACCAGCAGCACGAGCTTCCAGGGTTCCGCGACACTCGCCTCGTACGAGGCATTCGTCAGTCATCGCTTCACACCTGCCGTCATGGCGGGTCTGACCTACGACTACACGTCGTCGCCGCATGCGCACTATAACCAGCTGGCGGCGGGTTCCCAGTACCTGTTTTCGAAGCGTACGTACACGTACCTGATCGTGGCCTGGCAACGCGCAAGCGGCGTGGATTCGACGGGGCACGCAGCGGTCGCCGACCTGACCTATCTGTCACCTTCGTCGACGCCGAATCAGGTCGCGCTGCGTGTGGGCATCCGGCACAGCTTCTGATCCGTGCCGGCGTACAGGCCTGCCTGGCCGCGTGACAGCGTGGCCGGCAGGCGTCGTTTTGTGAGTGTTTGAATGTCAACAGGAGGCAATCATGCTGGTGGAAATGCGCACGTACCAGATTACGGCGGGAAAGGTGGGCGAGTTTCTGCAGATTTACGAGCGCGAGGGGCTGGAGATCATCAGTCGGTACGCAAGGCTCAAGGGATGTTGGACCAAGGACTCGGGTACGTTGAACTCGGTCGTGTTCTGCTGGGGCTATGACGACTATGCGCACCGCGCCGCGCAGCGCGCGAAGCTCGCCGCCGATCCGCTTTGGCAAGCTTTCACGCCGCGGATCTTGCCGTACCTTGTGCATCAGGAATCGGTATTCCTCGCGCCGGTGCCGTTTTGCCCGGCTGACTGAAGCAGCCGGGGCGGTGATTTCTTTTGATCGTCGGATGTGCAACGCCGCGCTGAGGCGTCGCAGTCCGCCTGTGAGGTAGTCAATGATTGAAGCTCGATTGCTCGACGATATGGTCACGTGGCGTCGTGCACTGCATGCGCATCCCGAGACCGCGTTCGAAGAAGTCTCGACGGCGCGGCTGGTCGCATCGGTACTGCGCGAGTACGGTTTTGAAGTGACCGAGGGGGTCGGCAAGACCGGTGTGGTCGGAACGCTGCGAAGGGGAAGCGGTCCCGCGCTCGGATTGCGTGCCGACATGGATGCGCTGCCGATGGTGGAGTACAACGAGTTCGAGCACCGTTCGCAATGCCGCGGAAAAATGCACGCGTGCGGTCATGACGGCCATACGGCGATGCTGCTGGGCGGCGCCGCTGCGCTCAGCCGCGATAGCGGTTGGCACGGTACGGTGCACGTGATCTTCCAGCCCGCCGAAGAGGTGGCGGGCGGCGGGCGCGTCATGGTCGAAGACGGACTGTTCGAGCGTTTCCCGTGTGACGCGGTATTCGGTCTGCACAACTGGCCTGGTTTGCCGCTCGGCCATTTCGCGATCAATCGCGGTCCGATGATGGCCTCGTTCGACACCTTCGAGATTCTGGTGGACGGCAAAGGCTCGCACGCCGCGATGCCGGAAGAGGGGATCGACGCACTGGTCTGCGCAAGCCATGTCGTGATCGCGCTGCAGACTATCGTGAGCCGGCGCGTCTCGCCGAAGGAAGCATGCGTGGTGAGCGTCACGCAGATTCATGGCGGCGAGGCCTGGAACGTGTTGCCCGATCGCGCCGTGATTCGCGGCACCGTACGCTGCTTCGATGCCGGCGTGCAGGAGCGGGTACGAAGCTTACTGAACGAAATCGGCACACTGACCGCGCAGGCGCATGGCGCGAAGGCGACGCTGTCTTACCGCTATGGCTATCCAGCAACGATCAATGCGCTCGCCGAAGCCGACGTGGCGCTCGAGGCGGCGCGCGCGACCGTCGGCGGCGCGAACGTGACGTCGGGCTGTGCGCCGTCGATGGCCTCGGAAGACTTCGCGTTCATGGCGCAGGAGAAGCCGGGTGCGTATGTCTGGATGGGTGTCGACGGGGCCACGCCCGGCGCGCCGCTACACAACCCGCACTATGACTTCAATGACGACGCACTGGCCATCGGCGCGTCGTATTGGGTGAACCTCGTGAAGACGTTCGGCGCAGCGCGGGTGTAAAGCCCCGTGCTTGACCTGTGCGAGGGGTGGAAGGCGAGACGCCGCGGCGCGAGACCCTGGAGACACGATCACTCCCCCTGCCGCACAGGCTGGCGCGCCTGCTGCGATGCGCTTTCGATCGTCACTTCGCCGTGCAGCAGAAACGTCGCCAATTCCGGTGCGTCCGGCTGGGCATCGGTCACGAGGGTCCAGTCGCGCTCGAGCGGCGTCCAGTGCTGCTGGCTCGCGCGATCGAGCTTGTGCGACGTCACCAGCACGAAGACGGTGGCCGCCTGCCTGATGATGCATTCCTTCAGATAGGCCTGCTCGGCGGTCGCCTCGCAGAGCCCACGGCCGGCGACGACACCGTCCGCGCCAAGGAAAGCCTTGTCGAAGGACAGCCGGCTCAGCGCGATTTGCGCAAGGGCCCCAAGCGTGCTCATGCTCGAGGGCCGCAGGTCGCCGCCGATCAGCGTGACCGGCACGTCGCTCGACGCGAGCAGGCCAATCGCCAGCAGGTTGTTGGTGACCACCTGAATGTCGCGGCGCCCTGCCAGTAGCCGGGCCATGGCCGCGGTGGTGGTGCCGCCGTCGAGAAAGATGGTGTCCCCGTCCTGAACGTGGCGCACCGCCGCCTGCGCGATCGCATCCTTTTGCTCTCGGAAGCTCTCACGCCGCAGATCGAGCGACTCCTCGGGTTCGTGAAGCCCGACCGGAGCGGCTGCTCCGCCATACGTGCGCACGATGAGACGTTCGTCGGCGAGCGCGCGCAGATCGCGACGCACGGTTGCTTCGGACATGCCGAAATGCTCGCACAGGGCGCCGACGTCATTCATGCCGGACAGGACGGCCTTCAGCATTGCCTCGCGGCGGTTCGTGACTTTCATGGTGACAAGGGGTTGTGGATCGTGCGAAGGATGCGCGCGCCATAAATGGGAAAGGCGCCGACGGGCGTAAGTGTAATCAAACCGGTTGCCCGGACAACGCGACGGGTAGGCGGGCCCGCCCGCGTCGCGCCGTCACGAGATGCACGCGCCGGCATGGATTGATCGTTTCGATCAATTTTGCCGTGCAATGCGTCCGAGCGGGGCTAATGCGGCAAATCTGCTCTCCCGCACCGAAACTAACGATGATTGGATTGCGCATGGCCGTGTGATCACGTACACTCAAAATGATTGAATCGATCAATATGAATGATTGTATCGCTCATATCTATACAGGAGACAATAATGGCCCAGCTTCCTATCAAGCGCGCGATCGAGCGTGTCCCAGGCGGGATGATGATCGTCCCGCTGTTGCTCGGCGCACTGATCGCCACGTTTTCGCCGGACACGCCAAAGTTTTTCGGCTCGTTCACGAACGCGCTGTTTACCGGCGCGTTGCCGATCCTCGCCGTGTTCTATGTGTGCATGGGTTCGTCGATCGATATAAAGGCAACGCCGTACCTGCTCAAGAAGGGCGGCGCGCTGTTCGCGGCGAAGGTCGGATCGGCGATTCTCGTGGGTGTCGTGCTGGGACATTTTTTGGGTGAACAGCCTATTTCGTCGGGACTGTTCGCCGGAATGTCGACGCTGGCGGTAGTCGCCGCGATGAACGACACGAACGGCGGCCTGTACATGGCGTTGATGGGGCAATATGGCAAATCGGAAGACGTCGGCGCTTACACCATCATGTCGCTCGAATCGGGCCCGTTCCTGACTATGGTCACGCTCGGCGTGGCAGGGCTGTCGGCATTTCCGTGGCAGACGCTGGTCGGCAGCATCCTCCCGCTTGCGGTAGGCATGCTTCTCGGTAATCTGGACCGCGAAATGCGCAACTTTCTCGGCCGCGCCGTGCCCGTGATGATTCCGTTCTTCGCCTTTGCCCTGGGCGGGAGCCTCGACCTGCACAAAGTGTGGCAGGCCGGCTTGCTCGGCATGGGTCTGGGCGTCGCGGTGGTGGTCCTGACGGGCATCCCCCTGTATTTGACTGATCGGCTGACCGGCGGCACGGGTGTCGCGGGCGTGGCGGCAGCCAACACGGCAGGCAACGGAGCGGCTGTGCCGGCGCTGATTGCAGCGGCCAATCCGGTTTATGCGGAGGCCGCGAAAAGCGCGACCTTGCTGGTCGCTTCGTGCGTCGTCGTGACCGCGATCATCTCGCCGATCCTCACCGCAGCCGTTGCAAAGCGGGTTGGCAAGCGTGCAGACGCCCGCCGCGCCGCTGCTCTGGAGGCGACCCGGTGAGCAGCACGAGCATCCTGATCATTGCCGACGACCTGTCCGGCGCTGCCGACTGCGCGATTGCGTTCGCGGGCGCCGGGCGCAGCACGGCGGTGACGCTGAACGCGTCGCGCGCGATGAGCGCGGCGGCGGTGGTCGCGGTCGACACCGACACACGCCGCATGCCGCCGGCCGAAGCCGCTCGCCGCACGCGCGCGGCGTGGTTGGCTCAGCGCGGGCCGGGGCGGCGTCTGTACAAGAAAATCGATTCGACCTTGCGCGGCAACTGGGCTGCGGAAGTCGCTGCGCTGCAGCCGCTCGCGGGCCTTGCCATCGTCGCCACCGCCTTTCCCGCGACCGGACGCACGGTGCGCGAGGGCCGCGTGTTCGTGCGCGGCGTGCCGCTCGAAGATACGGAAACGTGGAAGCTGGAACACGCCGCGCAGTGCGCGGACCTGAACGCCATGATCGAGGCCGTCGGGTTGCGCGCCGCGGCGCTCGGTGTCGGCGCGCTGCGAGGCGATCCCGCGGCGTTGCGCGATGTCATCGCCGAGGTGGCGAGCAGCGGCGCGCAAGCGCTGATCGTCGATGCGGAAACGAATGCCGATTTGCGGGCACTCGCGCAGGTGACCGCGTCGATGGACGAAGCTTTGTTCTGGGTCGGTTCCGGCGGTCTGGCTCGCGAACTGGCGTCGCTGAGCGATCTGTTCGATGAGGCCCCGTTGGCGGCGCAAGACGTCGCGCCCGCGCCGGAGCAGCATGGCAGCGCGATCCTGATTCTGGTGGGCAGCCTGTCGGCCGTGTCGGAACAGCAGTGCGCGATGCTGCGCGAGCGTGCGGACGTGGACGAGCTGATCGTGCCGCCGGCCGTGCTGCGCGCCGGCGAGCTTCATCTGGAGTGGGCGGACTGGCAAGCACGCGTCGGCGCGCATCTGGGCGCGCGCGCCGATTTGCTGGTGCGCATTGGCCGCGACGGTCTGTTCGATCCCGCCGAGGGCGCCCAATTGTCGGCGGCGCTCGCTTCGCTCGTCGCACCGTTTTTCTCGCATCTGAGCGGCTTGATCGCGACAGGCGGCGAAACCGCGCGCGCCGTGCTCGGTGCCGCCGGTATCGACAGCCTGCAACTGCTTTCGGAAATCGAGCCGGGGGTGGCGGTGGGCCGCCCGCATGGCCAACCGCGTCTCACCGTCGTCACCAAGGCCGGCGCTTTTGGCAGCGAGCACGCGCTGTACGGCGCCTACCTGCATCTGCGGGGTGCGCCGGAGTCTGCCGGCAGTCAATCCGAATCGACCCACTTGCAAGGCGCCCCGAGATTTTCAGCGGCGCGAAACGAACCAACGTCATTAGGCAAAACATCATGAGCAACTATCTTCCGGTTATCGGCATCACGATGGGCGACGCAGCGGGCGTGGGTCCGGAAATCATCGTCAAGAGTCTCGCGCACGAGTCGGTCTACCGGCAGTGCCGCCCGCTCGTCATCGGCGATGCGGCGCGCCTCGAGCAGGCCAACCGGATCGTCGGCGGCAGCATGCAGGTACGCCGTATCGCGAAGCCGTCGGATGCGCAATACGAACGAGGCACCATCGACTGCATCGACCTTGCGCTGATTCCCGCCGACTTGCCGTTCGGGGCACTGTCCGCGGTCGCGGGCGACGCCGCGTATCAGTACATCGCGCGCGCGGTCGAACTCGCGAAGGCCGACGAGATCGATGCGATCTGCACGGCGCCGCTGAACAAGGAAGCGTTGCACGCCGGCGGTCACAAGTATCCCGGCCACACTGAAATGCTCGCGCACCTCACGGGCATCGAGGAGGTGTCGATGATGCTGGTCGCGCCGAAACTGCGTGTGATTCACGTCACGACGCACATCGGCATCATCGATGCGATCCGCAAGATCGAGCCGGGCCTCGTGCAGCGCACGCTCGAGCGAGGGCATGCGACGCTGGTCAAAGCGGGCATCGCCAATCCTCGCATTGCCGTGTGTGGCATCAACCCGCATGCCGGCGAAAATGGCCTGTTCGGTTACGGCGAGGAAGAGGAGAAGATCGTTCCGGCCGTGCAGATCTTGCGCGCACGCGGCTGGGATATCGAAGGCCCACTGCCTGCCGACACGCTGTTCTTTCGCGCGGGACGTGGTGACTTCGATCTGGTGGTGGCGATGTACCACGATCAGGGTCACGGCCCCGTCAAGGTGCTCGGCCTCGAGGCCGGCGTCAACGTGACAGTCGGCCTCGATGTGATCCGTACCTCGGTCGATCACGGCACCGCGTTCGACATCGCAGGCAAGGGCATCGCTGACGAGCGCAGCCTGCTCGAAGCATTGCGGCAGGGCGCCGAACTCGCGACGCGACGCGCCTGATGCGGCTTGAAATGATTGCATGTGCACGGTGCCGCCTGCTCGCGCGGAGTGACAGCGTGCCCTTGAGGCTGTAGCCGCAGTGTTTATGCACACACGACGCACTGAAGACTTTCGCGAAAGGCTGCTCGATGCGGGTGTCGCGCTGTTCGCCGAAACGGGTTATCACGGCACCGGCGTAAAAGACATCGTCGAGCGTGCCGGCGTGCCGAAAGGCTCGTTCTACAACTACTTCGAGAGCAAAGAGGCATTCGGTGCGGCAATCCTGCAGCACTACGCACAGGAGCAGGCCGCCGAATGGAAGCAGTATTCGCTCGAAGAGGCCTCGGCGGATCCGCTACTCGCGCTTCGCGGTATCTACACGCGCATCGTGGCCGACTATGAAGCGTGCGACGACCGCTATGGTTGTCTGGTCGGCAACTTTGCAGGCGAGATCGCACAATCGAGCGATGTCTGCCGGCTCGCTGCGCGCAGGATTGTCACTGAATGGCGTTTCGACTGTACCGACTATCTGCGGCGCGGCCAGGCATACGGCTCGGTGCGGCGCGATCTTTCGGCCGATGCAATGGCTGACCTTTTCTGGAGCGCGTGGGAAGGCAGTCTGTTGCGCATGAAGCTGGACGACTCGGTCGAGCCGCTGAAGGCTTGCGTGCACTTGATGTTCGATCTGTTTTTCAATTTCCCGAGGTAACGCTCGCGGCTGGTCCGAACGGCGTCTGATCCTCGAACCGGACAACCGTTTATTCCGGTTTGAGACGACCGGTCATTTGAATGTAAGGAAGAGAGATTCAATGCAGAACTTTACGTTTCATAACCCCACGCGAATCATTTTCGGCGAAGGCCAGATTGCCGCACTCGATGCTCACGTCCCACGCAACGCACGCGTACTGATTACGTACGGCGGCGGCAGTGTCAAGAGCAACGGCGTACTCGCGCAAGTGCAGGCGGCGCTCGGCGAGCGTGCGTGGCACGTATTCGGCGGCATCGAGCCGAATCCCACTTACGAAACCTTGATGGAAGCGGTCGCACTCGCGCGTGAGAAGAACGTCGACTTTTTGCTGGCGGTGGGGGGCGGCTCGGTGATCGACGGGACGAAGTTCATCGCGGCGGCCATGAAGTTCGACGGCGAGCCGTGGGACATTCTGGCGACGCAGGCCCCGGTGCGCGATGCGGTGCCGTTCGGCAGCGTGCTGACGCTACCCGCGACCGGTTCGGAAATGAACAATGGCAGCGTCATCAGCCACCGCGCGAAGGGCGACAAGCTGTTTTTCACGAGCGACGCGACCTACCCGCTCTTCTCGGTGCTCGATCCGACGACGACCTATTCGTTGCCGCCGCGGCAGATTGCCAACGGTGTCGTCGATGCGTTCGTTCATATCGTCGAGCAGTATCTGACCTATCCGGTGGACGCGCGCGTGCAGGACCGTTTCGCCGAAGGTCTGCTGATCACGCTGACTGAAGTCGGCCCGCAAGCGCTTGCCGAGCCGCACAACTACAGCGTGCGCGCGAACCTGATGTGGACAGCGACGTTGGCGCTGAACGGCCTGATCGGCGCCGGCGTGCCGCAGGACTGGGCGACCCACATGCTCGGCCACGAGATCACGGCGCTCCACGGACTCGATCACGCGCAGACGCTCGCCATCGTGCTGCCGGCGATGCTGAGCGTACGCCGCGAGTCGAAGCGCGCAAAGTTGCTCCAGTACGCCGAACGCGTCTGGAACATCACCGAGGGCAGCGAGGACGAACGCATCGACGCGGCGATCACGGCGACCCGGGTGTTTTTCGAACGCATGTCGGTGGGAACGCGCTTGCGCGACTACCGGATCGGCGGACAGTCCATCGCGAAGCTGATCGCGAAGCTCGAAGAGCACGGCATGACGGCATTGGGCGAACGCGGCGACGTGACGCTCGACGTGAGTCGTCAGGTCTATCAGTTCGCGGTCTGAGCATGCCGCGCATTCGCGCGGCAAATCATCTGGAGTGTCACTATGAGAATTGGATTCGTCGGATTAGGCGCGATGGGCGCCGCGATTGCGAAAAACCTGATCGACGCCGGGCACGACGTGCAGGTATTCAACCGGAGTCCGGCACGCGCGGAACCATTGCGCGAAGCGGGGGCGGGCATCGCGTCGAGTCCCGCGCAGGCGGCGCTGCGCGCCGACGTGGTATTAACGATGGTGGCCGACGATGCCGCGCATGCCGCGGTCACGTTCGGTGAGGAGGGCATCGCCAGCACGCTGAAACCGGGTGCACCGCACATCTCGATGAGCACCATCAGCGTCGCGGCCGCGCAGGATCACGCGGCCAGGTACCATGAAGCGGGTCTTGCCTTCGTGTCTGCGCCGGTGTTCGGCCGGCCCGATGCCGCGGCGGCGCGCAAGCTGTTCATCATGGCGGCCGGAGCGGACGAGCACCTCAGGGTTGCCGTGCCACTTCTGGAGACGCTTGGGCAGTCGGTGGGCATTGTCGGGGAGGATCCTTCGGAGGCCAATCTGGTGAAACTGATCGGCAATTTCATGCTGTCCGTGATCATAGAAACGCTGGGCGAAGCTTGTGCCGTGGCGGGCAAGGCCGGCATCGATCCGATGCGTCTGGTCGATCTGTTGACGAGTGCGAGCTTCAACGCGCCGCCCTACAAGATTTACGGTACGCTGATTGCGTCGCAGCAATTTCAGCCGCCCGGCTTCGCATTGCCGCTCGGTCAGAAGGACAACCGTCTGATGCTGGCTGCCGCTGAGGCGCTCGGCGTGCCACTGCCGCTAGCGAATCTCGTGCACGACCGGTTCCTGACGTTGCGCTCGCAAGGGCTCGGCGCTGAGCATGACTGGTCGGCGGTGGCGCTTTGCGCGCTGTCCGATGCCGGCTTGAGCAACGCGCTTCGCGGCGCCTGAGCGCAATCGTCGGCACGAATGCCGCTGGCCATGAGCGGCATTCGACGTGTCGGTCCGCGCGCGTACCGGAATATCGGGTATTCGCGCGGACCCGGGTGCCATGCCGGGCTCAGCTGCGGCCCATATTCGGCTCCGCAGTCGTATCACGCTGACGTCGCGGTTTCGAGGTTTCCTTGATCATCATCACGAATGCGCTCGTGGCAATCAGGCAGAGGCCCATTACCAGCAGTCCGGCGGAGAACGAGTGGGTCAGCGAGCGCGCGAAGCCGACGAAGTAAGGTCCTCCAAATGCCCCGATCATTCCGATGCCATTGATCATGCCGCTAATTCGGGCCGTTACTTCAGGCGGCACCAGATCGGTGGCGATCGACCAGAGCACCGGCTGCGATCCGTAAAGTGTCGCGCCCGCGATGACGAGCAGCACCATGTTCGCGAAGAACGGACTGGACTCGAAGGTTTCGCCGCCAACTAGTAGGGCCAGGCCGGAAATGGCCAGCGGTATTGCCGAGAAGAGCCGGCGGTCCAGTTTGCGGTCGGACCAGTAAGTCAGAATCGGCATCAGCACGATCGCGAACGCGTAGGGAATCGAAGAGAGCCAGCCGATGTCCGTCGGCGAGAGCCCCGGCTGTTGATGAATCACGCTGGGCAGCCAGATCACGAAGCCGAGGAAGCCGGTGTTCCAGAGCAGGATCGCGATGGCGAAAAGCCATACCGCCGGGCGCCGCAATTGCGAGCTGAAAGACACCGGCATTGCCGAAGGCGCTTGCGATGCGGCCCGCCGGTTTTCCGATTCGAGACGTTCGATCAGTTGTGCGCGATCGGCGCCTTTCAACCACTTCGCGTTGCCCGGCGAATCGGCCACGCCCCACAGCCATACCAACACCCACACGAGCGGAAAAATGCCCTCGACGATGAACAACGTGCGCCAGTCGCCGAGCTGCAGGATGTAGCCGGCGATGGGGCCGCTCGTCATCGCGGCGAAGGGGTAACAAAGTTGCCAGACGCCGTTTGCGCGAGCACGCTCGGAAGGCGCGAACCAGTTCCTGACGAACAGCAGGAAAGTGGGAAAGATGCCGCCTTCGAACACACCGATCGCAAAACGAACCGCGACCAGTTCCTGCGCATTGCGCACGAACCCCTGCGCCATTTCGATGACGCCCCAGAGCACCATCAGCACGGCGATCAACGCTTTGCCGTAGCCCTTGTCGGCGATCCAGCCGCCCACCACCTGCGAAGTGCCATAGCCGATAAACAGCACGCCCGACGCGAATCCGAGAATCGAGGCGGTCAGCCCGAGTTCCTTGCCCATCGACGGGATCGCAAAGCCGATGTTGGTGCGGTCCATGAACGCGATGACGAGCGTCATCATCATCACGGGCAATAAGCGAAACCATCTTTGCTTCATCGTCTGTCTCCCAAATTTTCCGTGCGCGGCGGCAAGGTGGCGAGCAGCCCTGCGCGACAGCAAATGTTTATCTTTCTGGTCTGGCACCGCCTCGAGCGGCGGGGGTCAGACGGCCAAACTCAGGTGTAGCGATACGGTGCCGGTTGCCACTTCTTCCAGAAGTCGGGATCATGGCAGATGACGAGTTCGCCGCCGAAGAACTCACGCAGCAGGCGTAGCCGCCCGATCGATGCGATTGCCAGTTCGGTGTTGTGCGCGTTGCCGGGCGGCGAGTCGGGTTCGAGGTTGGCGGGGCAGAACACGGCGTCGCCGGTCATGAACATGAGTGAGCCCGACGGCAGACGCACCATCAGCGATTGATGTCCTGGCGTGTGGCCCGGCGTCGCGAAGACGGCCACGCCGGGCTTTATCACCTGATCGCCGCGCAGCTGTTCGTAGTCGATCTCGCAATCGAAGTACGCGCGCTCGTACGGTCGTGCGACAAAAGCTGTCGGGCTGATACGCGAAGCGATATTCCGAGCTCTGTACGAGACAACGTGCGAGAAAAAATAGCAGATTGCCGCCCGAGTGGTCCCAGTGAAAGTGGCTGTTGATGACGATCTTGACGTCCTGCGGCGTATGGCCGAGTTCGGCCAGTCGCGCGCGAATGTCGTCCTGTCGTTCATAACGCGCGATCATTTCGGAAAAGCGCTTCATCGACAGACAAAGGTGGGTGCGATCATCCCGTTCACAGTCTTGCGGCAGAAGACCCGTGTCGAACAGGATATGTTCACCGTCCGTCATCTCGATCAATGCGCCGGTAACGGGAACCTCGACACGTGTGCCCATGCCGCGCCGCAACGTCAACGACGACTGGTCGTTGAACAGTGTGCCGAGGCTGAACAGCGCAACGCTTTTGACAAGCGTTCCGATTGTGCCGGATGGGCTGGCTGGCACTGTTATCGTCTCCTTCCTTTCAGGAATCGCCGAGCTCTTGATCTGGTCTGTCGCTGTCGGACGAACCGGAGTGTGTATTTGCGAGGAGTATGCTAGGCATCGCCCCTTAGAAGAAGTAGTCTTTGCTTTCTTCAAAACATAAAGTTTGTTTCGATGGACTCCCGCTTTCTTCAGAGTTTTGTCTATGTGGTCGAATTCGGCTCGATCGCGGAAGCCGCTCGCCAACTCGATCTGACACCGGCCGCCGTGGCACAGCGCGTCAAGATGCTCGAGGCTGAGCTCGGCGGTCAGCTCGTGCGGCGCTGCGGACGCACGGTCGGTACGACGGAGGCCGGCGAGCGTATCCTCGAACGCGCTCGCAAGGTGCTGCACGAGATCCGCGACCTGAAGTCGGACCTCGAGAATCCGTCGACGTTGGGCGGACAGCTGCGCCTGGGCGGCATGGGAACGATGATGACGAGTCTGATCCCGGTCATGCTCGCGGAATTGCTGGCGCGTCACCCTGGGATCGACTTTTATCTCGAGCCCGGTACTTCGCTCGACCTGTATCGCAAGGTGGTCAGTGGCGATCTCGATGCGGCGGTCGTGGCGCGGCCCCCGTTCAATCTGCCGAAAAGTTGCGACTGGCACACGTTCAGGGAAGAGCCGCTCGTGCTACTGACACCTGCCGCGATGAAGGTGAGGGACCCGCACCTCACATTGCAGACGGAACCATTTCTCCGTTACGACCGCAATTCCGTCGGCGGACAAATTGCCGAGAGCTACCTTCGGCATCATGGCATTACGCCGCATCAACGCTGCGAGCTCGACGGGCTCGGCGCGATTGCGGCGCTGGTGGACCGCGGCCTCGGCGTTTCACTCGTACCGGACTGGACAACCAGACCGCCGAGCGATCTGTCGCTTGCCAAATGGCCGCTGCCGCATCCCTTCCAGATGCGCGTGGTCGGGTTGATATGGCGACGCTCCTCGGTGCGTCTGCGACTCATTCAGGCTTTTCTGCAAGTGGCCTCGGAGTTCAGATACGGCTAAGACCGACAGTGCAAACGCAATTGGTCAGCGCCGAAGTCGCATCCATGCTCGACAAATCCTGGCCATTCACGACCGGCAACAGCCCGCAATCAGACCGGACAGGAACGTGCCCGAAGTATCGAAGATACTTTGGGGCATACCATTCCCGCGTGACAGAGGCGTTCAGTTAGCGCCGCGTCCCGTTGCCGCCGCGACGAGCGACGGTGCCGCAGCCGCCTCAGCGAGTTCATCGCTTGACCGTCCGCCGCCGAGCGCATCGAGCAGTTGGACGTTCGCGCTCAACTGGCGTGTCTGGATATCGAACACGCTGCGTTGCGCGTCGAGTGCGGTCGTCTGCGCTTGCACGACGTCGAGGTAACCCGCTACACCCTGGCGATATTGACGTAACGCGAGGTCGACCGAGTACTGAGCGGCGTTTGCCGCATCCCGTTGCTCGCCAAGCGCAGTGCCCAGATACGACAGCAGGGCGAGATTGTCTTCAACCTGCTGGAATGCGGACAGGACAACACTGCGGTAGCGTTCACCCGCTTCTTCGGTTGCCGTCTTGGCGGCGTTGAGTTGCGCCCGGCGGTACCCGCCGTCGAACACGTACTGCACGAGCTGCGGGCCGACCGCCCAGAACAGATTGAGCGCGCTGACGAGGCCGGCGTAGGCCGCGCTTTGCACGCCGCCCTGCAAGCTGAGCGTGACGTCCGGAAAGTAGGCGGCCCGCGCGACGCCGATTTTTGCGTTGGCCTCGGCCACCCGGCGTTCCGCTGCGGCGACGTCGGGCCGTCGCTGCAGCAGGGTCGAGGGCAGGCCGGTCGGAATCGCCGGCAACGCGATGGCGGCGGTCTGAGTCGGCAAACTGAATTCCGACGCGGAGGCTCCAACCAGGACCGCGATCGCATGTTCGAGCAAAGCGCGTTGCGCCAGGTTCTGCGACAGCAGCGACTTTGCCGACGATAGTTGCGTTTGCGCCCAGGAAACGTCGAGGCCCGACACGATCCCGCTGTTATGCAACGTCTGGGTGAGTCGCAAGGCCTTCGCGAATGCCACGACGGTCTCGTTCGACAGCTCGGTTTGCTGGTCGAGGCCGCGCAAGCGGACGTAACCGTCGGCCAGTTCGACCTGCAGGCTCAGCCTGACCGAGGCGAGATCGGCCTTGGTCGCCTGTGCCTCGTCCTTGCCACTGGCCGGTACACGAAGCGAATCGGGGGCGGCGGGCAACGAGAATTTCAGGCTGGCGAAGCCACCCGGCAGGAGCTTGCCGTCAGCGTTGTTCACGAGCAGTTGAACCAGCGTCGTGCCGAAACTCGAATTGACCGAGTCCGACGCCGCAACCACGCGCGCGCTGAACTGCTGGACGGGATACTCGGGAACGGTCAGGATGGCGGTCGTGCCGTCGTGTATCGCCGGTGCGTAGTTCTGCGGCACCTGCACGTACACGCGCAACTGCTTGACGTCGGAGACTGCAAACAGCTCCTGTGCGCTGCCCGCGCTGACCAATGCGCTGACGTCGGTATCGCGGGCGGTTACCACGCCATCGAACGGCGCGACGATGCGTGCGAAGGCGTTGGTGGCGACGAGGCGGTCAGCGTTGGCCTTTGCGGCCGCTACGATCGCCTCCTTGGCGGTGTAGTCGGCGGTGCGCTGGTCGACGTCCTGCTGGGCGACGGAATCCGTGCCTCTGAGCGCCTCCCAGCGCTTGGCCGTAGTACCGGCAACTAAAGCGTTCGCTTGCGCACTCTGGAGATCCGCGCGCGCCTGCAAGATCTGCTGGTCGAGCTCGGGCGTTTCGATTTCTGCCAGTACCTGCCCCGCTTTGACCGGCGCGCCGATATCGACACCCCATGATTTCAGATAGCCGCTGACCTGCGCGAAAATCGGCGCCCGCGTAAACGCCTCGAGGCGGCCGGACAGTTGCAGCGACGCGCCGTTGGCGTCACGCAAGGGCTGGATCACGTTGACAGTCGGCACGGCTTGGGCGTCGGTCGAGGTTTTGTTCTTGCGGGCGTCGGTGGCTCGCAGCGTAAGGCCGGCAACGACGATGCCGAGAACGGCCAGCAAGGCCTACCACGCCCGCCACCAGAAGTGGGCGGCGTGACGGTCTATTGGTGGGAAAAGTGGATTCAGACGACATGGGCAGGACCTCCCGAGACGGAGGCCGGGGTAGCCGCGCGCCCGGGGCGCGCGTGCACGATACAGAAATTGACGGGAACGAGGAATAGCGAAGCGGTAGTGGCAAACAACAGACCGCCGATCACGGCGCGGCCGAGCGGCGCGTTTTGCTCACCGCCTTCACTGAGGGCGAGCGCCATAGGCAGCATGCCGATGATCATGGAGAGCGCGGTCATGAGGACGGGCCGAAAACGCGTGAAGCCCGCTTCGAGAGCGGCCTTGAACGGGTCGCCGTGGGCGGCGAGTCGCTCGCAGCAGAAACTGACCACCGGAATCGAGTTGGCCGTCGCCACCCCCATGCACATGATCGCGCCGGTCAATGCGGGCACGGAGAGCGTCGTGTGAGTCGCGAACAGCATCCACACGATCCCTGCCAACGCGGTAGGCAACGCGCTCACGATCACGAACGGATCGGCCCAGGACTGGAAGTTGACCACGATCAGCAGATAGATCAGCACGACCGCGCCAAGCAGGCCGAACAGCATGCCGGCAAAGGCGCTGTTCATCGTCTGCACCTGGCCGAGCAGCGCGACGTTCGAGCCCTTGGGCAACGCGCCGGCGTTGTCATGCACGATGCGCTGGATATCGGAGGCCACCGAGCCGAGATCGCGTCCCTGGGTGGTCGCGAAGATCTCGACCATGGGCTGGATGTTGTACTGGCTGACGACCTCATTGGTGCTGGTGCATTCGACTGTCGCGAGACCGCCGAGGATCTGGGCGGTGCTTCCGCCGCTGGCGGTGATCGGCCGATTTTGCAGGGCAGCGAGCGAATCGAGGCTGTATTGCGGCGTTTGCATCACGATCGGATACGACACGCCGTTCGCGTTGTTCAGCCAGAACGTCGGCGCAACCTGGCTGGACCCCGCGAGGTTCACCACCATGCTGTTCGTCACGTCGCGCTCGGTGATGCCGAGCAATTGCGCGCGCGTGCGGTCGACATCGACGTTGAAGGTCGGGTTTTCGTGCGACTGTTCGATGCGTGCGTCGACTACGCCGGGCACATCGCGAATCTCACGCAGCAGGCGGGCCGCATAGGCGTAGTTGGCGTTCAGGTCATTGCTCTACCTCGCATGCACCGGAAATACGTTGTCGATGTCGATGGAGCAAGGTCTGACAGGAGCCGCCGCCGATGCAAGAGCGTCGTTTCCTTTGAAGGCCAAACCTTAAAAGATCTTTATTACCAATTGTTCAATAAGCGAATTCGCGCTCTGGCGCAAAACAGTTGTGTGAAAAATCGGTGGAGTAAGGGGCATTCATACTGCCGACAGTGTCGAAATGAGCAGGGTCACCGTTGGCCGGCTGAGGCATCGGCTTGCCGGATCGAATATCCAGTAACGGATAACGATCAAAAGAAAGATTAGTCAGTCGTCGTGTAACTCAAGACATGAGAGCGCGCCCTACACTTCGCTCTTCTCTCGATGCTGGAGTGCTCCATGGCACCGCAACTCTCCTTTGCGATCGACTCCGTACGGGGCTTTGAATTGACGGGTGACGGTCAGTATTTGATGTTGAAGACTAGTCAGACTTCCAGCATTGCGTTGCATTGCTCGGTCATGCACGAGTTGCTGGCGGCCCTGTCAAACGCTATTGGGGTGTCGGAGCGGATCCGCGGCAAGAAGAAGAGCGTGAAATTCGCGATGCCGTGTGAAGCGTGGGAGATCGGCAAGGATGCAGGCGCGGTCGCCCATCTGATTCTTACCTTCCGTCTGCCTGGCGGCGCGGAACTCTCGTTTCGAATGCAACGCGCCGAGGCTGCGCACATGACGGAAGTGCTGGCGCTCGTCAGCGGCGTCGCAAGGCTCGGAGATCTGTCAGCCACCACGGTGCAATAGTTTGGCTTCCCTTTGCATGCTTGATAAAACTTCGACTACACGCCGCAGCAGGGCGGTGACCCTCGTAGGTCTGAGCGTGGCGGCAGTGCCCGCTTACGCAACGACGCCCTTCGTGGTGCAAGACATTCGCATTGACGGATTGCAACGCGTGGAACCGGGTACCGTGTTCGCGTACCTGCCCATCAAACAAGGCGATACTTTCTCCGACGACAAGGCATCTGAGGCGATTCGCGCGCTGTATGCGACGGGCTTCTTCAACGACGTCAAGATCGATGCCGAAGGCAACGTGTTGGTCGTGCAGGTGCAGGAGCGTCCAGCCATCGGCACGATCGACTTCGCCGGCATCCACGAGTTCGACAAGGACAACCTGACCAAGGCGCTGCACGCGGTCGGACTGTCGCAAGGGCGCTATTACGACAAGGCGCTCGTCGAGAAGGCCGAACAGGAACTGAAGCGCCAGTATCTGACACGCGGCTACTATGCGGCCGAAGTCACCACGACCATCACGCCGATCGACCGCAACCGCGTCGGTATCCTGTTCTCGGTGACAGAAGGTCCGAGCGCGAAGATGCGCCAGGTCAACTTCATCGGCAACAGGGCCTTCAGCTCCGGCACGCTGCGCGATGAAATGCAGCTGTCCACGCCGAACTGGTTTTCGTGGTACACGAAGAACGATCTGTACGCGAAAGACAAGCTCACCGGTGACCTCGAAAACATCCGCTCGTACTACCTGAACCGCGGATACCTCGAGTTCAACATCGAATCGACCCAGGTGTCGATCTCGCCGGACAAGAAGGATATGTATCTGACGGTCACGCTGCACGAAGGCGAGCCGTACACGATTTCGAACATCCGCCTCGCCGGCAATCTGCTCGATCGCGAAGCGGAGCTGAAGAATCTGGTCAAGATCAAGCCGGGCGACCGCTTCTCGGCCGAAAAGCTGCAGGCCATCACGAAGGCGATCGTCGACAAGCTCGGCGAGTACGGCTACGCGTTCGCGACCGTCAATGCGCAGCCGCAGATCGACCAGACCAACCACACGGTCGACCTGACGCTGCAGGTGGACCCGAGCCGCCGTGTCTACGTGCGCCGCATCAACGTGGTCGGCAATACGCGCACGCGCGACGAAGTGGTGCGCCGCGAAATGCGCCAGCTCGAAAGCTCGTGGTTCGATTCGAACCGCCTCACACTGTCGAAGGACCGCATCAACCGTCTCGGTTACTTTACCGACGTCGATGTGACCACGGTGCCGGTGGAAGGCGAGCGGGATCAGGTCGATATCGACGTTAAGGTAACGGAAAAACCCACGGGCTCGATTTCGCTGGGCTTGGGCTATGGTTCGGGAGAGGGCCCCATTATCTCGGCGGGCGTATCGCAGGATAACGTGTTTGGCTCGGGCACGAGCCTCGCGCTGAATGTGAACACCTCGACTACCAATCGTACGTTGACGGTGACGCAGGTCGATCCGTACTTCACGATTGACGGTATCAAGCGCATCACCGACGTCTATTACCGCACGACGGAGCCCTTGTATTATTCGACCGACTCGAGCTTCAGAATCGTCACGGCCGGAGCCGACCTCAAATTCGGCGTGCCTTTCTCCGAGTTCGACATGGTGTACTTCGGCGTGGGATTCGAGCAGAACCGGCTCGATATCGACGCCAATACGCCTCAAAGCTATAAGGATTACGTCACGGAATTCGGGCGCGTCTCGAACAACGTGCCGTTGACGGTGGGATGGTCGCGTGACGAGCGCGATAGTGCGCTTGTCCCAAGCCGGGGCTACTACACGCAAGCCAACGCCGAATATGGCACGCCGCTCGGTGATACGCCGTACTACAAGGCAGACGTTCAGGCGCAATACTATTATTCATTCGCACGTGGCTTTGTGCTGGGCCTCAACTTCCAGGGTGGCTACGGTAACGGCCTCGACGGCAAGCCTTACCCGATCTTCAAGAACTACTACGCCGGCGGTATCGGTTCCGTACGCGGGTATGAGCCAAGCTCGCTCGGACCGCGCGACGCGACCACGAACGACCCCATCGGTGGCTCGAAGATGATCGTCGGCAATATCGAGCTCACTGTTCCGTTGCCGGGGACCGGCTATGACCGCACGTTGCGTGTCTTCAGCTTTCTCGACGGTGGGAATGTCTGGGGCAGCGAAGGTAACACTATTGGCGCCAACGGATTGCGCTACGGCTATGGGCTGGGCCTCGCCTGGATCTCGCCGATCGGCCCGCTCAAGCTGAGCCTGGGATTCCCGGTCGTCAAGCACACGGGCGACCAGTACCAGAAATTCCAGTTCCAGATAGGTACATCGTTCTAGGAGGGGAGGCCGAACTCCTCCTGGATCCTGCTGCCCTCGATCGAGGGGTTCGCACGATCCATGTAGTTGATGGCCGTGACTATGAAAAGTAAGAAGACGATGAAGTTTCGGGTCTTTGCTGTTTTCACGATCCCGACTTCTGGAAGCCGTTCGCAGGCGCGCCCAGACAGGCGTTGCCTGTCTGGAACACGCGCTTCGTTCTCTTGCTCAGAGTGGGAGCTTTACAACCGCATTGCTTCGCGTGCTGCGATAGATGGCGGTGAACAGTTCCACGGGCTTCCGGCCGTCCAGTCCGTCGATCAAAGGTCTCGTGCCGTTGGCGACTGCAGTCAGGAAATCATCTATTTGCTGCTCGTGATAGAAGTACAAGGAATCCGCGGAGCTGAATAACGCCGCATCCGCGTCGTTCCACTCGGCGAGCATCGCTTCTTCGCCTTTGATTGTGCAGATGTCGTTGTAAGGCGGCTCGGTGATGGTCGAGACGCTGGCGATGAACATCGCGCCGCCGTCCGTGCACGCCGACCGACGCGCCGTTGTCGCCGTGAACATGGACCTTCCCGTACAAAGCGGGATTCTGTGAATTGCTGACCAGAATGCTGGCGATCGCACCGCATTTGAACTTGACGATGGCCGCCGCGGTGCCGTCGACTTTGATGTAGTCGTGGTTGACGTTTTTCCACACGCCATAGACCTCGTCGACATCGCCCAGATACCAGAGAAGTAGATCGAGTTGATGAGGTGCCTGGTTGACGAGCACGCCGCCTCCTTCGCCAGCCCACGAGCCACGCCAGGGATCGCTTTCGTAGTATTGGCGGTCACGCCATCCGAGCATGACGACGTTGCCGATCATAGGGCGGCCGATGTTGCCCGCATCGATGGCCCGCCTGATTCGCATCGCGGACGGATAGAAGCGCCGCTGGCACACGACCCCGACCGTACGGCGGTGTTCTGCGGCACAGGAAAGGATGGCATCGCAGTCTTCGAGCGAAGAAGCGAGAGGCTTCTCGACGAGAACGTGACAGCCGCTCTTTAAGGCGGCGATCGCAACGCAGGCATGCCGAGGATGCGGAGTGCAGATGCATACGACGTCGACCTGCGCGGACTCGACCATCTCTTCGACGTTATCGAACGCACGTACGCCATATTGGTTGCCGAAGGCGGTTGCCCGATCGATCGAGGTGCTGCATACGGCGACAAAGTCGGAGTTCTCCAGATTCGAGCGCGCGCGGGCATGGCAATGACCGACCTTTCCGCAGCCGACGATGGCCGTCCTAAGTTTAATCATGGTGCGCCGGTGTTACGTTGCTGGTTCGAGCGCGAGCGAGGCGCTGTCGCCGCCGGCCTCGCTGCAGCGCACGATGTCGTTCGCGGATTGCGTGGGATCTGGAGTGAGGGCGCATCCATCGACTTGACGGGGTGGCGGTCCGCCCGACTGCGCACCGTCGAGCGAAGTCCGCGTCGACACAGTCGACTGCACGATGGAGTTGCTGCAATCGGGCCAAAGGTGGACATCTGGGAATGACCTGCGAACCTTCGGGGCGGCCGGGAGCGATCCCGGCCGCATTGCACTCTACGGCTTGAGATGGGGCTCCAGCAGCGACAGATCCGCAGTCGAGAGGCGATCGTGCGCGGTTTGCGCCTGGTGCCAGTACGGGTAGAGCAGGGTCGGCGCGCTCACCTTGTCGAGCCGTTCGCGCTGTTCGGCGCTCAGCTTGAGATTCGCCGCGCCGAGGTTGTCGAGCAATTGCTTCTCGTTGCGCCCGCCGATGATGACCGAGGTAACGGCCGGGCGCCCGAGCGTCCACGCGAGCGCCACCTGAGCGGCCGAGACGTTCTGCTCGCTGGCAATTTCGACAAGCGTGTCGACGATCGCCCACAGTCGTTCGGCGTCGCGAATCGGCGGCTCCGTCCAGCCCGCGAGCTGACGCGTGCCCTCCGGCGTCGCGTCGCGGCGGTGCTTACCCGACAGCAGGCCGCCTGCGAGTGGACTCCAGACGAGAATGCCGAGGCCTTGATCGAGCGCGATCGGCGCAAGTTCGTATTCCGCTTCGCGTGCTTCGAGCGTGTAATGAATCTGTTGGCTCACGAAGCGCGACAGGCGATCGCGTTCGCTGACATGCAACGCTTTCATCAGGTGCCAGCCCGAGTAGTTCGAGCAGCCGACATACCGGACCTTGCCGTGCCGGACCAGCATGTCGAGCGCTTCGAGCGTTTCTTCGAGCGGCGTGAGGCCGTCCCATTCGTGCACCTGGTAAAGGTCGATGACATCGGTCTTGAGACGGCGCAGGCTCGCCTCGCAGGCTTCTATCAGATGATGC
>Ga0310811_10001892_pt1 | contig 25997 bp, 23 predicted proteins | sample YCmetagenome_FD_207642 | JGI IMG/M metagenome (GOLD analysis project Ga0310811, IMG submission 207642) | Soil microbial communities from experimental microcosm in Duke University, North Carolina, United States - YC | ecosystem: Engineered > Artificial ecosystem > Soil microcosm > Unclassified ... | reverse complement strand
TGCGCGACGCCCTGCGCGGGCTGACGCCGGCGGAAAGCCTCGTTGGCTTCCACGAGGCGGTCAATGCGCTGGCGCACAAGATCGATCTCATCGTCGCGCAGAAAGACCCGGAGACGCTGCACCAGCTCGAGCGCGCCATCACGACGCTGCGCGACATGGCCACACATGTCGCGTCCAACGAGGCGGTCAGCAGCCTGGCGGCACAGGTGCAGATGCTCGGCGACAAGGTCGAGCACATGGCGCTCGGCACCAGTGCCGGCGACGCCCTGAACCATCTGGAACAGCGGATTGACGCGCTGGCGGACGCTCTGGCGCACCGCGCGCAGCAGGGCACCACGATCCCGCCGCGCCTGGAAGCGCTGGTGCAGTCTCTCTCCGACAAGATTGAGCAGATCCAGCAGACACGCGGCGACAATGTCGCCGTCGATCATCTCGAGGACCGGATCGTCAAGCTTGTGGAGCGGCTCGACGCCTCCGATTCGCGGCTCGGTCACCTCGAAGCCATCGAGCGCGGGCTCGGCGACCTCCTCGTGCACATGCAGGAGATGCGTGACAGGGGGCCAGCTCCGGCGCAGGCCGAGAACATAGCTGGCGTCGACGCGCTCAAGCACGACATTGCCCGTACGCAATACGCCCTCGACGCGGTGAACGGCACGCTCGGCCACGTGGTCGATCGCCTGGCCATGATCGAGAAGGAATTCCGGAGCGGCGGCCGCACACCCGCGATGCCTGAGCACGAGACGCTCGAGCTGACGCAGCCGGTCGGCAGGATCGCCGCCCGCCCCGTGCCGCAGGAAGCGCCGCCACGCATGCCCCCGGCGATGCCCTTGCAGATGCCGGCGCCAGCGCCTCCGATAGCCGCGCCACCGCCGCCAGCCGCGCCGCCGCCGGTGATGGTGCCCGCGCCGCGGCGCATGCCGCCTGCAGGCCATACACCGATCGATCCCGATCTGCCGCCCGATCAGCCGCTCGAGCCCGGCTCCGGGCCGCCGCGCATTCGCGCCGGCGTCCGGATTGCCAATGCCGAAGCCGCGCTCGGCAATGCGCGTCCCGTACCGGCCGCCGGAGGCAAATCGAGCTTCATCGCCGCCGCACGCCGCGCCGCTCAGGCCGCCATGCAGGAGGCGAGCGCCCGCATGCCGCATGCGGCCGCGCAGGCACCGGCCGCGGACGAGAACGGCGAGAGCTCATCGTCGCTGCGCGGAAAAATGATGAAGCGCATGAAGTCGCTGTTCATCGCCGCGAGCATCGTGGCGATCGTCGTCGGCTCCGTGCAGTTCATGGGTAGCCTCGTCTACCATGCCCCCGCGACGCAGCAGGCGCCGAAGCCGAAGCTGTCCGAGGTGGCTCCCGATACGACCGAGGCCGAGGTCGACGATCCAGCGGAAACGACCGACTCGTCCACCGCGAAACCATTGATGCCTGCCGCGCCGGCGACGACCCAAAGCATCGCGCCGCAGACAAGCAGCCCGGTCCCGCAGGCGAGCCCGGCTACGACCATGCCGGGCCTGCCTTCGTCGCTGCTCGCTCCGCCGATGCTGATGCCGCCGCCGCAGAACAAAGGCGACGTCACAGGATCGATCCCGCGATCTGCCCGCGATGTAGCTCCTGCCGTGACAGCCGGGGCCGCCGGTTTGCCGATTGCCATCGGCAGCGCGCGTCTGCGCGACGCGGCGGCCGGTGGCGACGCAAACGCCGCTTACGAGATCGCCTCCCGCTTCGCTGAAGGGCGCGGCGTGCCGGCAAGCCTGGACGATGCGGCGCGCTGGTACGAGCGCGCCTCCAGCAAGGGCCTGGCGATGGCCCAGTTCCGTTACGCCAGCATGTTGGAAAAAGGCCAGGGCGTTAAGAAGGACCTCAACGCAGCGCGTAAGCTCTATCTCGCAGCCGCCGCCAAGGGCAACGCCAAAGCCATGCACAACCTTGCGGTACTCTATGCCGAAGGCATCGACGGCAAGCCCGATTATGCGACCGCCGCGCAGTGGTTCCGCAAGGCCGCTCAATTTGGAATCCCCGATAGCCAGTACAATCTCGCGGTCCTCACCGCACGCGGCCTCGGCGCCGAGAGGAGCTATCCGGACTCCTACAAGTGGTTCGCCCTCGCCGCCGCCCATGGCGACAAGGAAGCCGGCCGCAAGCGTGACGAGGTGGCCGGCCAGATGGACAGCGATGCGCTCGCCGCCGCTCAGAGGGCGGTCCAGACCTTCGTACCTACGCCGCAACCGCAGGAGGCGATCACCGTGGCCGCTCCGGCGGGCGGATGGGATGACGCCCCTGCACCGGTACACGGCAAGGGACGGAATGGGGCGCCGCTGACGCTCGGCGCCTTCAATGTCGGAAAACGATGAATCGGCGCGATCTGGCGTACAAGCGCGTGATCGTGGACGTTTTCATCGCTAAGATCGTGCAGGCCTTTGCAATGGTTTTGCCGAAACTCCGCGCGCACCGGCGCTGACCGCAGGATAGACTTGCGGCGTGGACCTCCGGCCTAGACCCGAGGGCTTCGAACTCCGGACGCCAGCGCGTGCAAATCTATCTACCGATTGCCGACATACCCGTGAACATCTTCCTCGTGCTGGGCATGGGGCTCGCGGTCGGCTTCATCTCAGGCATGTTCGGTATCGGCGGCGGCTTCCTGATGACGCCGCTCCTGATTTTCATCGGAATCTCGCCGGCCGTCGCAGTGGCGAGCGTGTCGAGCCACATCGCGGCATCCTCCTGTACCGGCGCAATCACCTACTGGCGGCGGCGGGCGATCGACGTGGCGCTGGCGATGATGCTGCTGAGTGCCGGTATCGTGGGCACAGCGACCGGCGTCTGGCTGTTCACGGAATTGCGCGCCCTCGACCAGCTCGATCTGGTGATCGGTCTTTCCTACGTGACGCTGCTCAGCATTGTCGGCGCGCTGATGATCTACGAAAGCGTGCACGCCGAGCTGCGCGCGCGCAAAGGCATGCCGGCGACCTTGCGCCGGCCGGGCAGCCACAATTGGGTGCACGGCCTGCCGCTCAAGATGCGGTTCAAGCGATCCAAAATCTATGTGTCCGCCATTCCGGTCTGGGGAATCGGCTTCATCATCGGCTTCATCGGCGCCATCCTCGGCATCGGCGGCGGCTTCCTGCTGGTGCCGATGCTCATCTACTTCCTGCGCGTGCCGACAGCGACGGTGATCGGCACCTCAATGGTGCTGACGCTGATCACGATGGCGTCCGCCACAGTGATGCACGCCGTCACCAATCACCTCGTCGACGCGATCCTCGCGCTCATCCTGATGGTCGGCGGCGTCATTGGTGCGCAGTTCGGCGCGCGCACTGGCCAGAAGATGCGCGGCGAGCGGCTACGCCTTTTGCTCGGGCTCCTGGTGTTCGCGGTGGGCATGCGCTTCGCCTACCAGCTCATCGTGGTGCCCGACGATTTCTACTCGATCCGGCAGGTCACCGAACCATGACGCTGGGGCGCATGCTCATGGTGTTCGTTCTGCTGACTGCCTCCGGCGCGACGCCGGCTTTGGCTGAGCGCATGGTCGTGTCGCTATCGAACAACCGCGTCGCGGTGACCTCCAGCTTTGTCGGCGAGAACCTGGTGCTGTTCGGTGTCATCGAGCCGGGGCCCGACCGCACCGGATTGCGCGCAAGTTACGATCTGGTCGTCACGATGACCGGGCCGTCGCAGACCATGCGCACGCGGCGCAAGGAGCGTGTGCTCGGCATCTGGGTCAATATCGATTCGCGCGAATTCGTGCGCGTGCCATCGTATCTCGCCATCCTCAGCAACCGGCCGGTGGACGAGATCGCCAATGCGGACGTGCGGCGGCGCCTTCAGGTCGGCCTCGACAACTTCCTGCTGACGCAGCGTATCGGACCGGACATCGCCGACACGGTGCGCGACGATCCCTATCGCGTCGCTTTCGTGCGCCTGGAGACGCTCTACGGCCTCTACCGCCAATCCGCGTCGGCCGTGACCTTTCTGACGCCGAGCGTGTTCAGGGTAGCGATCCCTCTTCCCTCCAATGTACCGACCGGCAGCTATCCGATCGACGTCAAGCTGTTCTCGGGCGGGCAGATGGTGGCGCGCACGACGTCAACGCTGGAGGTGATCAAGACCGGCGTCGAGCAATATCTCGTCGACGCTTCGCGCAATTACGGGCTGATCTACGGCGCGGCAACCTCGCTGTTGGCGCTGCTCATCGGCTGGTTCGCCAGCGTCGTGTTCAGGCGGGACTAGGACGCGGGCTCGCCGACACGGAGCCACGTTCGCGTGAGCACGCCTTACTTTTTCAGCTCAGCTGGGAACCGTTGAAGACGTCACCGATTGCGCAATCGGACGAGGTGGCGAAAACCTCAATCTCTGCAAGACGATCCAACAGCCGCAGTCGATCGCCTTGCAAAGCAGGTAAGCGGATAATTTCATCAGCAGGGTCCGCGACACGCCGCAAAGCCAACTCACATTGGTGTCATTGAAGCCGCTCGACAAAGCGTGGTGCGCGCAAATCTCACAAGGCAGTTGGTGAAATCGACGAGTGCAGCACGTCAGCACGACGCTGGTAGCAGACTCAGATGAATTTGACAGGCCGCGTCGCTTTGAAAGCTGGACTCGCTGCTACCCTCTTGGCATCAGGTCCGTCGGCATTGCGCCGATAAGCCGCAGCATCAAAGGATCAAAGGAGGTGCCCATGTCCCATCATCTGGATACCCCTCTCGCAGCGCAGAACGGCCAACTTTTCATCGACGACCTGTATGTTTTTCCCGGCGACGACAGCACGGTCTTTATCATGGACGTGAATTCGAACATTACCGGCGTGCACGTGAAGCCAGGTTTCCACCACGAGGCGCGTTACGAATTCAAAGTGCATTTTGACGGAGCCGAGTTCGAAGCGCTCACATACCGCGTGTCGTTTGGCGAAGCAGACGCAAGCCGGCGACAAGCCCTGAAACTGCACGCCCTCACCGGAAGCGACGCAGCCAAGGACTCCGCGACCGGCCAGCTCATACTGGAAGGCCGGACCGGCGAGCCGGCCAGCACGGATGGCATCCAGATATGGGCGGGACGCATCGCCGACTCGTTCTACATCGACTTGTCTCTCCTCGCGAAGGTCAACGGCGCCATAAAGAACGGGACCGCAGTGGACCTGTCGGCATGGCGCCCGGCAGACGCGAAGAACAGCTTCGCAGGAACGACCGTCGAATCGATCGTGCTGGAGGTCTCCCATCAGCATCCGCAATTGAAACCCGGTGCCTGCATTGGTGTGTGGTGCGCCACGAAACTCGCCACCGATGCCGGCGGCTGGCGGCAGATCAACCGCGGCGGACACCCCATGATGTGGCCGATCTTCTGGCCGGACGATACTGACTTCACCAATCCCGTGGACACCCGGCACCCGTCGCAGGATTTCAGCGCCGACGGCAAGCACATCGGCGACCACATTTCCGCCGTCGTGGCGGCCAACGGTACCTCGGGCGACCCACAGAGCTACGGTCAGACTGTGGCCCGCGCCCTGTTCCCTGACGTTCTGCCCTACGTGATCGGGACACCCGCGATGTACGGCTTCGCTGCCCGCAACGGGCGGACATTGGCCGACAACGCACCCGAAGCCATGCTGTCGCTCGTCTCCGGCATGGCCGTCCCATCAGGGCTGACGCCCTCCACCAACAAACACTTACGGAATGACAAATTCCCATATGTCGTGCCGGCATAATCATTTGTCGGCATGATGCCGGGTGCAGACATCAGACAGACTTAAACCGCTAAACGACGACGGGAACGCCCGGCGCAAGCATGCGCAGGCGCTGCTCGATGCCGAATGTCTTGAAGGAGCGATAGACGTCGTCGCAAGTCTGCGTGAAATGCGCCCAGCCCTCGCAATGCACCGGCACGATGACTGCATCGGGGAAAGCATGCGCTGTCTCGATCGCATCGTTGACATTCATCGTCAGATTGAACGGCCCGCGCGTCTGCGCCGCGCCGGTGAACACGAGAACCACGCCTGCCTTGAAACGGCGCGCCACTTCCGCAACGCCGTCGTACCAGACCGTGTCGCCAGTGATGTAGATCGGCGCCTCACCTTCGGTCGACAGGACGAAGCCAATCACATCGCCGGAGAACGGCTCGATGCCGGCCGGACCATGCCGCGCTGGCGTCGCAGTGACGCGCACGATGCGGCCATCATCCGCCTGCAATTCGGTCGTCTGCCAAGGCGCGAGGCCTTCGGCATTGCCGCCGAGCCGGCCGGCGCCGGCAACCGTCGTCAGCGTCAGCACGGACTTGGCGGCAAAGGCACGGCCGGAGGTATCGAAGTTGTCGGAATGCTGATCGTGGCTGAGCAGCACCGCATCGACCTTGCCGATCTGGTCCACACTCACCGCAGGATCGCCGGTTTTGCGCAAGGTCGCATAGGACATGTCGTAGTCGCCTGGACCATCAAACGTCGGATCGGTCAGCAGCCGCAATCCGGCGAACTCGATCAGGACGGTAGGACCACCGACCAGCGTCAGGCGGAGCGACTGCATGATCCTTTCTCCGTTCCGTCAACCGCGTGCCGCGGCAGGCCGCGTCACCAGATAGATGCCGAGCACCACCGGCAAGATGCCCAGCAGATCCGAGACCGCCATGCGCTCGCCGAGCAAAAGCCAGCCGAACAACATGCCGAGCGGCGGCATCAGGAAGTGATAGGAACTCGCCGCCGTCGCACCCGACACCGTCAGGATCTGGAACCAGAGCAGATAGACGAAAACCGACACGATTAAGACGAGGTAGGCGAAGGCCGCCAATAGACGCCACGTGGGCACCACGTCGCCGACGCTCTCGAAGCCGAGCGCAAACGGCAGCGTCGCGATACCGGCGGCCAGGCTTTGGACTCCGTTACCGATCCAAAGGCCGTCCTTGGGCGCGAAGCGCTTGAAGAGGATCGTTCCGCCAACCAGCGACAGCAGCGCGATGATCGTCAGCACGATGCCTTGCAGGTGATCGGCGCCGATCGCGACGCGGTTGCCGACAATGTACGCGACGCCGCCAATGCCGAGCAGAAGCCCAAGACCCTTGCCCCAGGTCATGCGTTCGTCGAGGAACATCACCGCGAGCACCGCCGTGACCACCGGGTTGGCGCTCACGATCAGCGCCGACAGACCGGACGAGATGTCGCGTAGCCCGATGTAGCCGATGCCGAGATAGACGGCCTGGTTGGCGATACCGAGCGCAGCGAACAGGATGACCTCGCGGCGGCCGAGCGTCCACCGCAGGCCCTGGACGCGCGCAAAGGCCAGCATCAGCGCGCCAGCGGCCAAAAAGCGGGTCCCCAGGAGGATCAGCGGCGGGCAGTCCGCCAATGCCACTTTGGCGACCGAGAAAGCAGAACTCCACAGCACGCAGAACATGCCGACCATCAGAGGTAACGGGATGGAGGTCGCGGAGAACGGTCTAGACGGTGTGAGGGTGGTGGCTCGGGTCATGGGCGTGTCCTTTCACCGCCTCATGTGCGCCAGCCCCTAGCTATTTGGAAATTAAATGATAGAATTTCGTGCAGTGGTTTTTCAAATGGAGCGAGGCAATGCTCGAGATCGATCTTCTGCGGAGCTTTGTTTCGGTCGTTGATGCCGGTGGCTTCACCCGCGCCGGCGAGCGCGTTCACCGCACCCAGTCGACGGTCAGCCAGCAGATCAAGCGGCTCGAGGACAGCCTCGGGCGCCCGCTCCTTGAACGGAACGGCAAGCAGGCGACTCTCACCGAGGAAGGCGAGCGCCTGCTGACCTATGCGCGTCGCATCCTCGCGCTCGAACAGGAAGCGCGCGATGTCGTGTCGCGGCCGGTGTCCGATGGCATTGTGCGGCTCGGCATGCCGGAGGATTTTGCCGCCTACCGCCTGGCGGAAGTCCTGTCGGACTTCGCGCGCTCGCGGCCAAGCTTGCGACTGGATGTACGCTGCGGGCTCAGCGTGCAGTTGCAGGCGGCCTTCGCGCGCGGCGAGATCGACATCGCTTTATACAAACGCAGCATCGGACAGGGCGATGGCATCGCCGCCTGGCCCGAGCGGCTGCAGTGGGTCACCAGCCGCAAGCATCCGGTCGATTTGAGCCGCGATCCGGTGCCGATCGCGGTGGCGGAGCAAGGTTGCCTGTATCGCAACCGGCTCATCCACGCCATCGAAGCGGCGGGACGTACGTGGCGCATTGCATATACAAGTCCCAACCTGCCCGGGATCCAGGCGGCCGCGTCGGTCGGCTTGGGCGTGGCGATCCTGCCCGATGTGGCGATCCTGCCCGAGCACAAGATCATCGATGCGGAGGGCTTCCCCCCGATCACGAGCACCGAGATCGCGATCATCGTTGCTGATAATGCGAGCGCGGTAACACGCCAGCTTGCGCAAGTGCTCGCGAATTTCTGCAACACCGCCGATCCGCGCAAAGCGGCGTGACATTCAATCCGGCAGGCACCGCTTTGCGGTGAAGGCGTAAAGCCGATCCTCGCCGAGCATATGCGCGGTGAAGGCGAGCGTGCCGAACAGGTCGGCGAAGGCCGCGTCGCGCACGTTCAAGCCGCCGGTGTATGAGCCGAAGGCCGGCATGACCATGCGCGCGTGATCGACCGCGAAGCAGCGGCGGCTTACTGCGCGACCGCGATGGGCGATGCGCGCGACCGGATGCAGATGGCCGCAGATGTCGCCCGCCGCACCGGCCGGAAGATGGCGGAAAGTCAAAGCGCCAAGTGTCAGCGTGTCCACAAACGAACCACCGATGCCATCAGCCGGGTCGGGATCGTGATTGCCCGTGATCCAGATCCATTCGCGTCCGCGCTGCATTGCATGCAGCAAGGCGCGATCCTCATCAGCCAGCCGCGCCGGACCGCCGCTGTCGTGGAAACTGTCGCCGAGCGCGACCACGCAGCGGGGCGCGTAATGCGCGATCAGGCGTGCGAACCGCGCCAAGGTCGCCGCGGTGTCGTATGGCGGCAGCAGCACGCCGCGCGCGGCGTAGCTCGAGCCTTTTTCCAGATGCAGGTCGGCAACCGCGAGCAGGCCATGCTCGGGCCAGTACAACGCACCGGAGGGATCGGCGATCAATGTGATTCCGGCAACGGTGACAACGTGTTCCGCTCGTCCGCGCGCGAGCGGAGACCCAGCATCTTCTGGAGTCCCGCTTGAGCGGGAATGAGCGGGAGAAAAATTCAACTCATCGCCTCTTTGATCAACTCATCCGCCGCCTCGGCCAGCAGAATATCCGCCGCCTCGCCGTAGACAGTCTCGCGCCCGATTTCCAGCATCACCGGAACCGCAAGCGGCGAGACATGGTCCAGCGCTTTATGCACGATTCTACCCTTGATGCGCGAGAGCGCGTCGCCCAGGCGCTTGACGTCCAGGAGGCCGGTCGCGGCGTCGGCGCGCGCCGCACGGAGCAGGACGTGATCGGGCTGATGCTTGCGCAGCACGTCGTAGACAAGGTCCGTTGAAATGGTGAGCTGGCGGCGCGACTTCTCCTCGCCGGGGAAGCGCCGCTCGATCAAGCCGGCGATGATGGCGCAATTGCGGAACGTGCGCTTCATCAGCGCCGATTCGGCGAGCCATTCCTCCAAATCATCACCGAGCATGTCCTCGTTGAACAGGTCGGTGAGCGAGAGCTCGCCGCGCGTGACGCGCAAGCCCACGTCGCCGAGCCCCCAGACCGCCAACGCATATTCATTGGCGACGAAGCCCAGGGGCCTCTGCCGCGCGCGCTCGAGCCGGCGCGTCAGCAGCATGCCCAGTGTCTGATGTGCAAGACGGCCTTCGAAAGGATAGCAGACGAGATAGAACTTGCCGCCACGCGGGAACGTCTCGACCAGGAGGTCGCCCGCTTTCGGCAGCAGCGATCGCCACTCCTGGATCTCCAGCCATTCGCGCACCTGTTCGGGCAAACCACGCCACGTGTCCGAATGCGCCAGGATGTTCCGCACGCGCGCTGCAAGATAGGTCGAGAGCGGGAACTTGCCGCCTTCATAGGCAGGCACCTTCGGATCGCTCGACGTGGCGCGCGAGACGTAGACTTCGTCCTCGACCAATGTTTCGTATTTCAGGATCTCGCCGGCGAAGACAAAGGTGTCGCCCGGCGTCAGCGTCTCGATGAAGTATTCCTCGACCTCGCCGAGCAGCCGCCCGCCGCGCGGAATCACCGCGCCGGACGCGCGCGAGCGAACCAGCCGTACCTTGATCATGTCCGCTTCGACGATGGTGCCGACATTGAGCCGGTAGCGCTGAGCGACGCGCGGATGCGTGATGCGCCAGCGGCCGTCCTTGCCGAGCCTGATCTTGGCGAAGCGTTCATAGGCTTTCAGCGCATAGCCGCCGGTGGCGACGAAATCGACCGCGGCGTCGAAGTCGGCACGCGTGAGCGCGGCATATGGCGCGGCGGCACGCACTTCGGCGAACAATTCATCAGCGAAGAAGGGTTCGCCGCAGGCGCGGCCGAGAATGTGCTGCGTGAGCACGTCGAGCGCACCGGTGCGCGCAGGCGGCGTGTCCTGCGCGTTCTCGGCCACGGCGTCGAGCGCGGCGCGGCATTCCAGCACCTCGAAGCGATTAGCGGGGACAAGCACGGCTTCCGACGGCTCGTCGAGCCGGTGATTGGAGCGACCTATTCTCTGTAAGAGACGCGACGAGCCTTTCGGCGCGCCGACATTGACGACGAGATCGACATCGCCCCAGTCGACGCCGAGATCGAGGGAGGACGTCGCCACCACCGCCCGCAGTTTACCGGCAGCCATCGCGTCCTCGACGCGGCGGCGCTGCGCCACGTCGAGCGAGCCGTGGTGCAAGGCAATGGCAAGATTGTCGTCATTGATGCGCCAGAATTCCTGGAAGATGAACTCGGCCTGGCTGCGCGTGTTGACGAAGACGAGCGTCGTCTTGTGCGTCTTGATAAGGCGGTAGATTTCGCCGAGCGCGTGACGCGCCGAATGCCCGGCCCAGGGCAGATGCGACTCTGTGTCGAGCATCGTCACGTGCGGTTGCGCACCGGCTTCGGCGACAACGAGATCGGCCCTCGCTTCGCCATCCAGCGGCTGCGGGACGAGAAAGCGGCGCAGATCATCCGGCTCGGCCACGGTCGCGGAGAGTCCCACGGTCGCAAGCTGCGGCGCCAGCGTGAACAGGCGCGCGAGACCGAGCGACAGAAGATCGCCGCGCTTCGACGTCACAAGCGAATGCAATTCGTCGAGCACCACGCGCCGCAAGGAGCCGAACAGATATGGCGCGTCGGCGGTGGCGAGGAGCAGCGCAAGCTGTTCCGGCGTCGTGAGCAGGATGTCGGGCGGATCGCGCCGCTGACGCTGACGCTTCGACGCGGGCGTGTCGCCGGTGCGCGTCTCCAGACGCACCGGCAGGCCCATCTCCTTGACCGGAATCTCCAGGTTGCGCGCGATGTCAACCGCGAGCGCCTTCAGTGGCGAGATGTAGAGCGTGTGCAGGCCGCTCTCGCGCCGAATGTTGCGGCCGGTGGAAATGAGCGTTGCGCGCGAACGCTGCACGGCGTGCCCCTCTCCCTTTGTGGGAGAGGGTAAGCCTGACGAGCGGCGAGGCTTCGCCGCCTCGTAAAGCTCCACGAGCGTCGGCAGAAACCCTGCGAGCGTCTTGCCTCCGCCGGTCGGTGCGATCAGCAGTGTCGAGCGACCCGCCTCTGCCTTCGCGAGCAATTCAAGTTGATGCGCGCGCGGCTGCCAGCCGCGCCCGGCGAACCAGCGCGCGAAGACGTCGGGCAGCAATGAGGTCTCGGTCTCGATAACGGCCACGCGGGCGGACTTTCAGTCGTCATGCCCGGCCTCATGCCGGGCATCCACGTCTTACGCCTTATCTAAGGCGTGGATGGCCGGGACAAGGCCAGCCATGGCGCCTCAGCCGCTCTGTGCCACAACCACGAGGCCGGGCACCGGCGCTCCTTTCTCGGTCCGCGCCACGGCAGAATCGAGGCTGACGAGCCCAAGGCCCGCACTTGCGAGGGCCGCGCGCACATGCGCCGCCCCGTGTGCATAGCGCAGCGTATCGCGCAGGATCACGCCGCCGCCGTCATGGGTTTCCACCGTAAAGGCGAGCAAACCGCCCGTCGGCAGCAGCGGCGCAAGCTGCGCCAACTGCATCAGTTCGTGGAAATAGATGAAGACGTCGGCAGCGACGATGAGATCGTAACGCGCGCCCTGCGCGATCTCTGCGGCTGCAAAGCTCATCGCCTCTGCCGTGACCAGGCGATCGTAGATGCCCTTGGTCCGCGCCGTTCCGACCATGCGCGGCGACAGATCGACGCCCGTGAGCCAATCGCACAGCGGCCGGAACGCGGCACCGGCAAGCCCGGTTCCGCAGCCCAAATCGAGCATCGTGGTGAATTTCCGCCCATCGGCGTGCGCCTGCACGGCGCGGAGCAGCAGGTCCGGGCCGCGATAGCCGAGCGCGCCAACGAGCGCCTGCTCGAAGCGAGGCGCATAGCCGTCGAACAGCGACGTCACATAGCCGAGCGGCATGGCGGTCGCGGCTTGCGCGCCAAGCCGGACGAGACGCACAGTCGCGCCGTGGCGATCGGCCGGATCGTATTCAAGTGCCTTGCGAAACGCCGCGATCGCGCTCTCGGCCTGCCCAAGCGCCTCGCGCGCCTCTCCCAACAGAAACCAGGCCGGCACATAGGTGGGTGCCATGTCGAGCACCTGCTCGCACAGGTCGGCCGCGCCCGCTGGGTCGTCTGTGGCGAGGCTCTCGCGCGCCCATGCGAACCGGCGGTCGATGAGGACATCGCCTGACGAAACGGCAATCGAACCCTGGACGTCGGGCACTTGAGGACCTGCCAAAACCACCGGCGCACTCGAACCGCGCCGCGGCGTGCATATCTACACCGCATGCGTCCCGAAGACATCCTGGTTCCGACGCCCTCCGGGGTCTGCTGCAAGCCCGGCGGCTTCCATATCGATCCGACGCGGCCGGTCGCCAAGGCGCTGATCACGCATGGCCACTCCGACCATGCGCGGGCCGGCCACGGAGCCGTGCTGGCGACGCAGGAGACGCTCGACATCATGCGGCTGCGCTATGGCGACGGCTTCGCCGGCACGACGCAGGCCGTGCGTTATGGCGAGACGCTCGAGCTTAACGGCGTGCGCGTGAGCTTCCATCCTGCCGGGCACGTCCTCGGCTCGGCGCAGATTCTGGTGGAGAAGGACGGCATGCGTCTTGTCGCCTCCGGCGACTACAAGGACGTCCCCGATCCGACCTGCGCCCCGTTCGAGACCGTGCAGTGCGACGTCTTCATCACCGAAGCGACCTTCGGCCTGCCGGTCTTCCGCCATCACGATGCGGCTGGCGAAATCGATAAGCTTCTGCATTCGGTCGCGCTGTTTCCGGAGCGCGCACATCTGGTGGGCGCCTATTCGCTCGGCAAAGCGCAGCGCGTGATGGCGATGCTGCGGGGGGCCGGCTACTGCAAGCCGATCTACCTGCATGGAGCGATGGAAAAGATCACGCGCTATTATGAGAGCCGCGGCATCGATCTGGGCACCATCGAGCTGGTGCGCGGTGCCAAGAAATCCGAGCTCGCCGGCACCATCACCATCTGTCCGCCGAGCGCGATGGGCGATCTGTGGTCGCGGCGCTTTCCCGACCCGGTCGCGGCCTTTGCCTCGGGTTGGATGCGCGTGCGCGCCCGCGCGCGGCAGCGCGGCATCACACTGCCGTTGGTGATCTCCGATCACGCCGACTGGGATGGATTGACCGCAACCATCGCCTCCACCGGTGCATCCGAAGTGTGGGTGACGCACGGCCAGGAAGACGCGTTGGTGCATTGGTCACGCGCGAAGGGGCTGAAGGCACGGCCGCTGGATATTGTTGGTTACGGCGATGAGGAGGAAGCGGACGTCGTTGCGGAGGCGAGTGAAGGCCTCTCAATTCCCTCCCCCCTAGCGGGGGAGGGTCAGGGAGGGGGGTACGACACAAATTCCGACTCCAACAATTCACCACCGGGGAGAGGTGAGAGGACTCGCAGCGAGGCAGACGAATGAACCGCTTCGCCGAACTGCTCGATCTTCTCTCCTATGAGCCCGGACGTAACAACAAGTTGCGGCTGATCGCCGATTATCTGCGCCACACAGAGGATCCCGATCGCGGCTGGGCGCTTGCGGCGTTGACCGGCACGCTGAGCTTCCAGGACGCGAAGGCCGGCATGGTCCGCGCGCTCATCACGGAGCGCACCGATCCGGTGCTGTTCGATCTCTCCTACGATTACGTCGGCGACCTGTCCGAGACGGTGGCGCTGATGTGGCCTGCTTCTCCTCTCCCCGTTGGGGAGAGGTCGACGCCGAGGGCGTCGGGTGAGGGGGTTACTGTCCAGAATTCGTTGATCGAGCCCCCCTCACCCGGCGCGCTTGCGCGCGCCGACCTCTCCGCTCCGGGGAACGGCTGCAACGACCCACCCCCCACCCTGACCACGGTCGTCGAAACCCTCTCCACGCTCGGCAAGGCGCAACTGCCGGCGCAGATCGCACGCTGGCTCGATACGCTAGACGAGACCGGCCGCTGGGCGTTGTTGAAGCTCGTTACCGGTGGCCTGCGCATCGGCGTCTCGGCGCGGCTCGCGAAGACCGCCGCCGCGTCGCTCGGCGACAAGGCCCCCGACGAGATCGAGATTCTCTGGCCCGGACTGGCGCCGCCTTACCTCGATCTCTTTGCTTGGCTCGAAGGCCGCGGCGACAAGCCGTCGAGCCGCGATCCGGCGCCGTTCCGTCCGCCGATGCTGGCGCACGCGGTCGACGACACCGACTTCGCTGCGCTCGTCGCCGGCGACTACATGGCCGAGTGGAAATGGGATGGCATCCGTGTACAGGCGGTGAGCGGATGCGACGAGCACGGCGACGTCGTCGCACGGCTTTATTCGCGCACCGGCGAAGACATCTCGAAGAGCTTCCCCGACCTGCTCGAGTCATTGCGTCTTCCAGCCGCAATCGATGGCGAACTCCTGATCATGCGCGAGAACCGCGTGCAGTCGTTCAACGTGCTGCAGCAACGCCTCAACCGCAAAGCCGTGACGCCGAAGCTGTGCGCCGAATTCCCCGCGCATCTGCGCGCCTATGATCTGCTCGCCGAAGGCGACGACGACCTGCGCGACCTTCCCTTCGCCGAACGCCGCAAACGGTTGGAGGCATTCATCGCCACCCTCAATGATCCGCGCGTCGATCTCTCGCCGCTGGTGCCCTTCGCCACGTGGCGCGAACTCACGGCGGCGCGTGCCGATCCGGCGTCCGCAGGCGCAGGGGCCGATGCCGAAGCGGTGGAAGGCGTGATGCTCAAACGCCGCGACGCGGCCTATGTCCCCGGCCGACCGAAAGGTCCGTGGTGGAAGTGGAAGCGTGATCCGATGATCATCGACGCGGTGCTGATGTACGCGCAGCGCGGGCACGGCAAGCGCTCGTCATACTATTCAGATTACACCTTCGGCGTCTGGACCAAGGGCGACAACGGCGATGAGCTGGTGCCGGTCGGCAAGGCCTATTTCGGCTTCAGCGATGACGAACTGCTCCAGATCGACCGCTTCGTCCGCCGCAATACCATCGACCGCTTCGGCCCAGTGCGCGAGGTGACGCACGAGGCCTCGCAGGGTCTGGTCCTGGAAGTTGCCTTCGAGGGCCTGCAGCGGTCGACACGGCACAAATCGGGCATCGCCATGCGCTTTCCACGCATCAGCCGCCTGCGCTGGGACAAGCCGCCGGGAGAAGCGGATCGCCTGGAGACGCTCGAAAAGATGCTCTCTAAGATCGAGGCTGGGCGGGCGGCTTGACCGGGCGCGGCAACTTAGTCAGGAGAGGCATGCCAAACGACCTGCAGCGAACGGAGCAGCCTATGTCCAACGGCACGACGACCAGAGTATTCGGCGGCTCGCCGCTTGGCGTCTTGGTGCGGCTGATCCTCGCCTCGATCCTTGTCGGCGTGATCCTCTCCGCGCTCGGCCTCGATCCCTTCGACATCGTGCGCAGCGTCGAGCAGCTGATCCGCTCGATCTGGAACATGGGCTTCGATGCCTTCCGCTGGCTCTGGCGCTACTTCCTGCTCGGCGCGGTGATCGTGATTCCGATCTGGATCATCATGCGGCTGGTGAACGGGCCAAGGGGGAAGTGAGGCGCGGGAGACGCCTCAATTGTCATGGCCGGGCTTGACCCGGCCATCCCGCTTAGGAAGGCAACGCTCTGCCTTAAAATCGAGATCGCCGGGACAAGCCTGGCGACGACACCAAGCGCACTCGCCGGATCAACCCGGCCAGCTCTCCGCGGTCATCTCGGCGGCATCGACGCCGATCAGCGACGACAATGAGTTGCGGTGGCCGCGCTTGAGCGCCGCCGTGAGATCGCTTTTGATCTCGGTGAGCAGGCCGATGCCCCGATACACGAGTCCGCTATAGACCTGCAGCAGCGTCGCGCCGGCGCGAATCTTGGCGATCGCCGTCGGCCCCGAATCGATGCCGCCAACACCGATCAGCGGAAACGCGCCCTCGGCGCGCACGAATGTCTCCGCCAGCATGCGCGTCGCCAGCTTGAACAGCGGCCGGCCCGACAGGCCGCCCTGCTCCTTCGCCTTCTCGCGCTCGCGCAACGAACCCGGGCGCGAGATGGTCGTGTTGCCAACAATCATGCCGTCGACGCCGTGCTTGCGGGCGATGCCGACTGCGTCATCGAGATCGGACAAGGTGAGGTCAGGCGCGACCTTGACCAAAATGGGGGTGAGGCCCGCGCGCAGGCGGACCTGGTCGCGCGCCGCCACCACGCGGGCCAGCAGGTCGTCCAACGCCTTGGCCTGCTGAAGGTCGCGCAGGCCGGGCGTGTTGGGTGACGAGACGTTGACGGTGAAATAGCTCGCTACGGGAGCGAAGGTCTCGATCAGCCGGACGTAGTCCTCCGCCCGGTCGGCCGAATCACGGTTGGCGCCGATGTTGACCCCGACGATACCGCCGGCCCGCGAGCGCGCGGCCAGACGGGCGAGGACCGCGGGCGCGCCGTCATTGTTGAAGCCGAGCCGATTGATGACACCCCCATCGCTGTCCAGCCGGAAGATCCGCGGCCGTGCATTGCCCGCCTGCGGGCGTGGGGTAACCGTCCCAACCTCGACGAAACCGAAGCCGAGGCGCAAAAGCGCGTCCGGCGCGAGCGCATTCTTGTCGAATCCGGGGGCGATTCCCACCGGATTCGGAAAATTCAGGCCAAAAGCCCGGACGCCGAGTTCTGGCGGGTCGGCGGCGGCCTTGCCGAGCGGCATCACCCGCAGTGCTTTGATCGTCAAAGCATGCGCGTCTTCTGGGTCAAGAGCCCGCAAAAACGGGCGGGACAGGCGGTCAATGAGACCGATCACGAAGTTCGGCTCCGGGATTTGAGGTTGCGGAGCGACCCTATCGGCGGTGCCTAGGCATATTCAAGGCGTCCGCGACGAAAACTATTGTCGGAAGGGGGCGACTCAAGGGCATAATTCCTATAAGATAAGAGTCTCAAATTGAAAGGCGCGCGCTGCGGGGTCGCTCATGCTCACACATAGCCAAATCTGGAACGCCATCGACCGGCTTGCCGCCCGGTCCAAGCTCACGCCCTCTGGGCTCGCCAAAAAGGCGGGGCTCGACCCCACGACCTTCAACAAATCCAAGCGAATTACGCCTGAAGGGCGGCCGCGCTGGCCCTCGACCGAATCCGTCGCCAAAGCGCTCGCCGCGACCAACACCAAGGTCGAGACTTTTGTGACGCTTATCACCGAGGGGGCCAAGCCGCCGATCCACAATGTTCCGCTGATCGGTTTCTCCGAGGCGGGTGGCGGCGGCTATTTCGATGACAACGGCCTCCCCAGCGGCAAGGGCTGGGAAGATATCGCCTTCCCCTCCGTCACCGACGAGCACGCATACGCACTGGAGATCACCGGCGACTCCATGAAGCCGGTCTTCCGTAGCGGAGACCGCATCATCGTCTCGCCCGCCGCGCCGATGCGTAAAGGCGACCGCGTCGTGGTGAAGACCAAGGACGGCGAGGTGATGGTGAAGGAACTCAGGCGGAAAACCACCAAGCAGGTCGAATTGAAGTCGCTCAATAACGATCACCGAGACCGCACGCTGGCAACGTCCGACGTCTTATGGATGGCCCGCGTTGTCTGGGTGAGCCAGTAGTCGCACGCGCCGACGTCACAATCGTACTACCTGACATACAATAGGGTGATCGTCAGCTTCTGGTAGCCCTACAGTGTTGCGGATGGCATCCGCACCGCAACGATGATCGGGGGCAACCATGACAAAGGTAACAATCGCACACGCGAACGCCTGTGAATGTTGCAGCGACATGCTGCGCACGAAATTTGGCCGCCGCCGTTTCCTGCATTTGACAGCCGGCGCGGGGCTAATGATGGCCATTCCCTCACTCGCCTTCGCGGCGGAGGGACACTACGAGGCCATGCTTTTGACCTGCATCGATCCACGCTTTCCCGAGCCGACGATCAAATACATGGAAGGCCGGCACATGATCGGCAAATACAGCCAGTTTACTTTCGCCGGCGCCGCCATCGGAGTCGTTGCACCGGCCTTCAAGGACTGGGAGAACACCTTCTGGGACAATCTCGCCGCATCGATAGAGCTGCATCGCATCCCGAAAGTGATCGCAATGAACCATCGCGATTGCGGCGCGGCCAGGATCGCTTATGGCGCCGGGGCCGTAGCCAATCGGCAGATTGAAACCGAGACGCACAAGAAGGCGCTGATGGAGTTCAAGAAGCAGGTCGGCGAGCGGCAGCCGAGCCTGAAGGTCGAGCTTGGACTCATGGCACTCGACAGCAAGGTGGAGATGTTTGGGTGATCTTGTCGTCACCGGGCTTGTCCCGGTGACCCCGCTTAGGAGAATACAGTGCCCTCCTAAAGCGAGATGGCCGGGCCAAGCCCGGCCATGACTGTCATTGTAATCTTGCGCACACGAAGAGTTACGCGCTCGTCGCCAGCGAGCCGCCGATCAAAATCCGTAAATAGCCAGACGGACGACAAGCGCTGTCACGGCGAGACTCATCAGAAAAATCCCCAGACCGATCGGCGATCCCCAACCGTGCCAGTTCATCGCGGCCTGGGCGTATTTCCATTCCTGTTCAGGGGTCAATGAGTGATTCATTCTCCATCCTTTCTGGCCAACGGTTTTTGGTGACCGGGGAAAACCTGGCCGCTGAATACGAGCCGCTTGACCTTATCCTTCGAATGCCTAATATTTCGATTATCTAAATATCAGGCGATAGAAATGTCAAGCCGAAATCGCGACACGCTGATCGGGGCCGTCAGCACGGCCATCATGCGGTGGCAGGACGCCACCCAGGCCTTCGACGAAGCCGTCGGCGAACAGCTGGAACTCGGCACCGCCGAGCGTCATTGCCTCGGCTTTTTGCATGAAGGTCCGAAGACCGCGGGCGCCATTGCCAAGGCGGTCGCGCTCACGCCGGCGGCTGTCACGGCGCTGATCGATCGGCTGGAAACGCGCGGCTTTGTCGAGCGGCGCAGAGACGAGAAAGACCGGCGGCAAGTGCATGTCGTCTTGACCGAAATGGCGACGACGATGGCGATGAAATATTACGGTCCGATTGCAACCGAAGGCGCCGCCCTGCTCGGAACGATGACGACCGCCGAGATCGAGATCGTCAAGAACTTCCTCGACAGGGCGCTTGCGCTACAGCAACGCCAGACCGACAAGATCCGTGCCCTGAGCGGCAAGAAAACCGCCGGTTCGCAGAAACCACGCGCTAAAGGCTGAGCACCGCGACGAAAGGTTAGGCCGACCGCGCCAGCGCGCCGTCGATCATGTCAACCGTGTTCTGCAAGCCGTAGACCGCCACGAAGGAGCCGAAGCGCGGGCCTTTCTCCTGGCCCAGCAGCACCTGGTACAGAAGATTGAACCAGTCGAGCGAGACGCCCGGTTTTCCGTCCTTGGCCTTCTTCTTGTGATCCAGGAACGGCTCACGCCGCCCGATCTCGTAGACGACGTCCTGGATCGCCTCGGCGGTCGAGTCCGGCGGCAGTTGCGCCAGCGCATCGCGCAGATCGGTCAGCGCCGCCCGCTCACCGTCGGTCGGCTCGCGGAATTTCTTCGTCGGCAAGACGAAGTCGTGGAAGTAATGAATCGCGTACTGCACCTGCGCATCGAGCTTGGGATGCGTCTGCGGCGTCACGCCAAGGCGATAGCGGCCGATAAAGCCCCACAAGGTGTCGGCGTTCTCGGCGTTCGACGACGACACCAAAGTCAGCAGCATTGAGAACGAGACCGGCATCTCCACCTTCGGCGGTTGGCCTGAGTGGATGTGCCAGACGGGATTCTGCAGCCGCTGCCGCGTATCCTGCCGCTCATAGCCGTCGAGGAACTGCTGGTACTCATCGACATGGCGCGGGATCACGTCGAAGTACAGCCGCTTGGCTGCCTTCGGTTCGCGATACATGAACAGCGAGAGGCTCTCGGGGCTCGCGTAGCGCAGCCACTCGTCGATCGTAAGGCCATTGCCCTTCGACTTGGAGATCTTCTGGCCCTTCTCGTCGAGGAAGAGCTCGTAATTGAATCCTTCCGGGGGCGTGCCTCCGAGCGCACGGCAGATTTCGCCCGACAGCTTCACGGAATCGATCAGGTCCTTGCCGGCCATCTCGTAGTCGACGCCGAGCGCGACCCAGCGCATGGCCCAATCCGGTTTCCATTGCAGCTTGCAGCGGCCGCCGGTAACCGGCACCGTGAAACGCTCCCGCGTCTCCGGCTCTTCATAAGTAATGGTGCCGCGCTGGGCATCATGCGCGATGATCGGCACCTGCAGCACGACGCCGGTCCGCAAGTCGATCGGCAAGAACGGCGAATAGGTCGCCGCGCGCTCCTCGCGCAGCGACGGCAACATGATCGCCATCACCTTATCGAAGTGCTCCAGCACTTTCAGAAGCGCGGCATCGAAGCGGCCGGACTTGTAGCACTCGGTCGACGACATGAATTCGTAGTCGAAACCGAAATGATCGAGGAAGGCGCGTAGTCGGGCATTGTTATGTTCGCCGAACGAAGGATGCGTGCCGAACGGATCGGGCACCTTGGTCAACGGCTTGCCGAGATGCTTCTCCAGCATCTCCTTGTTCGGCACGTTGTCCGGAACCTTGCGCAGGCCATCCATGTCGTCCGAGAAGGCGATCAGCCGCGTCTTGATCTTGTCGTCGGTGAGCACGCGGAAGGCGTGGCGGACCATGGTGGTGCGCGCGACCTCGCCGAAGGTGCCGATATGCGGCAGGCCCGAGGGACCATAACCGGTCTCGAAGATGACTTCGTCCTTGGGCGTCTTCTTCAGGCGCGCGACGAGCTTGCGCGCCTCCTCGAACGGCCAGGCGCCCGATTGCTCGGCGACGCTCCGCAGGTCCTGCGCATTTTCAGCAATGGTCATCGACATCATGGCACTCCGGCGCGCAGACATAGGCAAGGGGCCGCGGCCCGTCAAATCGAGCGCTGCGACCGTCATCCTGGTGCAGAGTAAGTGGCGTGTCCGCACAAAGGCCGCTACATGCAGCGGTCCAAACTCGCGAAAGACCTTCCGTGACCGTACCTCCCGACAGCTCAGTACCGCCAGGCAAGACTGCCGCAATCATCGGCGGTGGTCCGGCGGGCTTGATGTCCGCTGAAATGCTCGCCCGGGCGGGCGTGGCTGTCACCATCTACGACCAGATGCCGTCCTTCGGCCGCAAGTTCCTGCTGGCCGGACGCGGCGGTCTCAACCTCACGCATAGCGAGGACCTGGCGTCTTTTCTCACGCGCTACGGCGCGATCGATCCTCTGCTGCGGCAAGCTATCGAGGCCTTTCCGCCATCCGCTCTGGGCATCTGGAGCGAGGACCTGGAACAGCCGACATTCGTCGGCTCAAGCGGCCGCGTCTTCCCGACGTCATTCAAGGCGTCGCCGCTGCTGCGCGCCTGGCTCCGGCGGCTGGCCTCGCTCAATGTCGCCTTCGCGCCACGCCATCGCTGGGAGGGATGGGGCCATGATGGAACGCTGCGGTTCCAGCGCGGCACGGAGACAGTCTCCGTCGCCTCCGACGTGACCGTACTGGCACTCGGCGGCGCGAGCTGGCCGCGGCTCGGATCGGACGCACGGTGGGCCGATATTCTGACAGCACGCGGTATCGCCATCACGCCATTGGCGCCGTCGAACTGCGGCTTTGCCGTTCAATGGTCCGATGCCTTCCGCCGTTTTGAAGGCGAGCCGCTCAAGCGCATCGCCATCAGCTTCGGCGAGCGCACAGTGCGCGGAGAGGCCGTGCTCACACGCGAAGGCCTCGAAGGCGGAGCCCTCTATGCGCTGTCCGGGCCTTTGCGAGCGGCGGTCGAAGCCGCCGGCGAAGCAACAATCACTATCGACCTGCGCCCCGATGCGAGCACGGCCGCGCTGACCGGGAAACTTGCATCACCGCGCGGCAAGCAATCGCTGTCGAACTGGCTGCGCAAGGCGGCGAAGCTCTCGCCCGCGTCGATCGGTCTCCTGCACGAAAGCGCCCTCGCCTCCGGCAAACCTCTGTCCCAGCACACCGCCGAAGATCTCACCGCGCTCATCAAGGCGGTGCCAGTGCGCCTCACCGGCGTGCATCCGATCGCGGGCGCCATCTCGACAGCCGGCGGCATCCCCTTCAACACGCTCGATGAGCGTTTCATGCTGAAGGCGATGCCCGGGGTCTTCGCCGCCGGCGAGATGCTCGATTGGGACGCGCCGACCGGCGGCTACCTGCTGCAGGCGACGTTCGCCACCGGCAGGGCCGCGGGCCAAGGCGCTTGCGCTTGGCTATCCGGCCGATCGGCGACGCCGGGATAGAAGAAGGGCCGCCCCGCAGGGGAGACGGCCCTTCCATTGTCGAACCACAGTCCGTGGACCGGACGTCGCGGCGCTTAAGCCACGCGGACTCCCACCGAGGCGAGAATCCAGGTCGCGGATACCGGCGGCTGCGGCGATAGACAATGAGACACTGGATCACCTCCTTTCTGACGTTGACGATGGAGGTAACGTAAGGTGTCCGCGGCGATTTGGAAGCGGCGATTTAAAAAGGGCTCACCGGAAAGTACCGCAGCCACAGGTCGGTGAAGCGGCCGCGCTCCCACAGCCGGAACAGCGCCCAGTTGAAGGCCTGCCGCAGCAAATCGTTGCCGTGCTTGACGGCGATCCCGACGCCTTCGCCGAAAAATCGGCTCTCCATGTAAGGCCCGCCGCGGAAGACGCAACAGTTCGCCGAGTCCGTGCCGTTGAGCCAGAAGGCGAGCGAAATGCCGTCACCGAAGAGGAGATCGACTTCGCCCTTCTTGAGCGCGGTGCGCGCCGCCTCGGGCGACGGATAGGTCTTCAGTTCAGCCTCGGTGAACAGCGCCTTCAGAAATGCCTCGTGCGCCGTGCCGGCGACGACACCGATCTTCTTGCCTTCCAGCGATTCAGGCCGCACGTCGGTGATATTGACGTCGCGCCGCGACACGAAGCGCGCCGGCATGCGGTAATAGGGATCGCTGAAATCGACCTTGAGCCGCATCTCCGGCGTCTCCGCGATCGAGGCGATGACGGCGTCGCCATTGTTCGTGTTCAGTGCATCGATCAGCGTATCGAAGCGCCGCATCTGGATCGTGCAGGCGACCTTGATCTCGTCGCAGATCAGCCTCGCCAGATCGACATTGAAGCCGACCGGCGTGCCGTCCGGCCCGGCATAATTGAACGGCGGGTAATCGGTCTCGGTGAGAAAGCGGATGATGCTGATGCGCGTCAGGTCCGGGCGCTCGGGCCGCCGGCGCGGATCCCAGAAGCCGGGCACCGCCATCGGGTCCGCCTTCACGGCCGAGGTCAGCGGGACGGCCGGTGTCTCGTTTGGAGCCGGCGAGATCCGATTGACGGGCGGCTCGCGCGGGGCCGGCGGCTCGACGACTTTCGGTTGCTCGGCAGGCTGCCGCGCAGGCCGCTCGCGCTGCTGCGCACCGGCGACGCCGAGCGTCAGCATGCACAGCAGAACGGCGAAAGCGCACAATGCCGAAGCGCCGCGGCGCCTCCCTTCACCCGGATACAATCTCATTCGCCGGCCTCGGACGATCATTGGCGCATGCTTGCGCGCACGGAATCGGCGGGACCATAGCACCGAGATTGCGGCCGGCCAGCCATAATTGCCGCCGTGGTGCGCAGAAGCGTCAGGCGGCGGTGAGGCGCTTCTCGATCTCGGCCACGGGCTGCTTGACCAGGTCCTTGTCGACCTCGACGCGCACCGCTCCCTTGAGCGCGTGCGAATAGGCCGGACGCAACACGCCGAGCGCGCGTGGGGGCGCAACCACAATGAGCGACTTCACCTTGCCGCCGGCGACGGCCGTATCGAGATACGCGGCGAGACGGGTCAGAAAGATCTGCTCCGCCTGAACGTGCCAGTCGGTCTGCTCAACCGCGCTGCGGCCGGGGCCGACCGAACTGTGCGAGCGACCGGGCTTGTCGGTCCCCTGCTCGCGCGTCGGCAAATCCTTGTGTTCAAGAACTTCGATGGTCTTCAAATTGGGAAACTTGATGTCCCCGACATTCTCCAGCACGAGCGCCTTGGCACCGTCGCAGACCACCACCCATTCGCCGTTGCGGATCAACAACCCGGACATGAATGCACCTCCTGACAAACCGGGCGCGACCTTACGCAGGCCATGCCCGCAGCGTTTTGCTCTGGGTCAAACGCGTGGAGTGGCCAAGCGTTGCCTCCGCTAGAGCTCGGAGATCGTCCACTGTTTGATCTTGCCGTTGTCCAGTGTGAACTCGAAACGGCCCGGACCGGAAAAGAAGTTGCTTTTCCAGTCCGTGACCAGGGCTATGCGGTTGCCGTTCTGCTTCACGCTGCGCACGGTCAGCACGCCCTTGGCGCCGATCAGTTCGCGGTCGTTCCAGGCGCGGATCTGATCGAGGCCGGTGTATTCCGAGCCCCAATCATTCACGACCGCGTCGGGCGCGAACAGAGAGAACACGCCCTCGGCATCTCCGGCGTTGATGGCGTGCACAAGCGCATCGATTAGCGGTGGTAGTGCGGGCTCCGACATGGTCGGCTCCAGATGCACCGGGTCAGCGCCGGCGCTCGTCAGTTCGTACCGTCAAGCAGGCGCCGCGCGATCACTTGGGCCTGGATTTCCGCTGCACCCTCGAAGATGTTGAGGATGCGGGCATCGCACAAGATGCGCGAGGCGGGAAATTCCAACGCGAAGCCATTGCCGCCATGGATCTGGACCGCATTGTCGGCATTGGCCCAGGCGACGCGGGCGGCCAGGAGCTTGGCCATGCCGGCCTCGAGGTCGCAGCGGCGGCCCGAATCCTTCTCGCGCGCCGCATGATACGTCAGTTGGCGCGCGATCATGATCTCCGTGGCCATCATCGCAATCTTGTCGGCAACGCGCGGGAAATCGACGATGGGCCGCCCGAACTGCACGCGATTCTGCCCGTACTGCATCGCCTGCTCCATCGCCGCCTGCGCCACGCCGATCGCGCGCGCCGCCGTCTGGATGCGGGCGGATTCGAAAGTCTGCATGAGTTGTTTGAAACCCATGCCCTCAACGCCGCCGAGCAGATTCTCGGCCTTGACCTCGAAGCCATCGAAGGCGATCTCGTATTCCTTCATGCCGCGATAGCCGAGCACCTCGATCTCGGTGCCGCTCATGCCGTTGGCTGGGAACGGATTTGAATCGTCGCCGCGCGGCTTTTCCGCCAGCAGCATCGACAGGCCGCGGTGGCCCGGCTCCTTCGGGTTGGTGCGCACCAGCAGCGTCATCAAATCGGCGCGCACGGGATGCGTGATCCAGGTCTTGTTGCCGTAGACCTTGTAGACATTGCCCTCACGTACAGCCCGGGTCTTGAGCGAGGCTAGGTCCGATCCGGTGTTCGGCTCGGTGAAGACCGCCGTCGGAAGGATGCGCCCCGAAGCGATACCCGGCAGCCACTTGCGCTTCTGCGCGTCCGTGCCTCCGCCGAGGATCAGTTCGGCTGCGATCTCCGAGCGCGTGCCGAGCGAGCCGACGCCG
>Ga0310811_10001891_pt1 | contig 26000 bp, 31 predicted proteins | sample YCmetagenome_FD_207642 | JGI IMG/M metagenome (GOLD analysis project Ga0310811, IMG submission 207642) | Soil microbial communities from experimental microcosm in Duke University, North Carolina, United States - YC | ecosystem: Engineered > Artificial ecosystem > Soil microcosm > Unclassified ... | reverse complement strand
CCACCCGGCCGCTCGCTACGCTCGCGTCCACCCTCCCCCGCAAGCGGGGGAGGGATTAAGCGGCCTCAATCCTCGCGCACCTCGGCATCGAGGACGAGGAAGCGGCGGTCGGCGCTCAGGCTTGCGGCAATGACGCGATAGATGGTCGTGCCGTCGAGCAGTTGATGCTGCGTCGTCACGTCGTTGCGGGCGCGGATGGTGATGCGATAGCGCAGCGCAGCGCCGCGACTGTCCGCGGCGACATCGGCGCGCGCGCTCTGCGGTACCACCTGCGCCCAAACCGCCGCCACCGTCGTGAAGCTGCGCGTGACGCCGCCCGCACCGTCATCGGCTTCGACGGGTGCCTGCAGCACCAGCCGGCGATTGAGATCGCCGATGCGGATCGGCCCGCTCATAATCTCAGCATCCGATAGGGCGCGAGCAGCGCCGTGATGGTCGACGGCAGCGGCGCGACGCGCGTGGTGTCGGTCGCGACCACACCGCGGTTCTCGTACCAATGCGCGACCAGGAGGCGCACGGCCTGCCGCAACGCCTCCGGCACATCGGTGGCGGCATCGCCGTAACCCACCGTGACATCGAGCTCGATGCCGCCTGCGATCCGCCCCGGCGCCGGCAGCAGCCACGGCAAGACCACAAGCGTGGATGCGCCCGCATCCGGCACGAAGGCCTGCGTGTCGAGCGCGTGCGTATCACCGTCGCTGTCGTAGATGCGCGCCGCGTCGAGCGTGCGCAGCGGCGCCGGCACCACGCCGATGCGGCCGTTATCCGGCCAGGCATCGAGCGACAACTGCCAGCTCTGCGTGATCAGCGCGCGGCCCGTCTGCGCCTCGACATGGATACGCGAGCCTATAATCAACGCGCCGATCAGCGCGTCCTCATCATTGGTCTCGACGCGCAAGTAGGCGCGCGCCTCGTCCACCGTGAGCGGCTCGACCGCCGGCCCGGAGAGAAGGAGTGATGACATGATGGTCTCTCTTATGCGTGTCCCGGGCGCAGCGCAGCACGCAGCGAAGCGGAGTGATGCGCTGCAGACCCGGGACCCCGGTTTCTGCGGCAGCAATAGCAGCAAAAGAAGAAGCAACCGGGCCCCGGATCAGCGGTGCACCTGCGCTGCAGGTGCATTGACAAACCGCGCGTCTCAAGGCCCATGGCACCCCCATGCGCCATGCCCTCGCCGTGATCCTCGCCGTCATCTGCGCGCCCGCCTTCGCCGTCACCGGCAATGCGCCGCCGGCGACCGGCTGGGCCGCGCGTCCGATCGTCATGCTCGAGGACGAGAACGGCGATCTCTGCACCGCCACCGCGCTGGCGCAGGACCTGGTGCTCACCGCCGCGCATTGTGTCACGCGCAAGCTGCGCTACGCGGTCAAGGCCTATCAGGACGGCGTCACCATTCCGGTGCGGTCGATCGCCGTGCATCCGCGTTTCGATTTCGCGAGCTATGCGATGAGCCGCGCCACCGCCGACGTCGCGCTGGTCAAGCTCGACGCGCCGCTGCCCGACATCGTCGTGCCCGCCGCGCTGGCGGCGCCGCGCCGCGTCGCCGCCGGCGAGACGCTCACTATCGCCGGCTTCGGCGTCACGCTCGCCGGCACGGCGCGCGGGCTCGGCGTGCCGCGCATGGCCAAGCTCACCGTCACCGGCAGACCGGGCTCGCTGCAGGTGCGCCTAGTCGATCTCGCCACGCACAATGCCGCCATCGGCCTCGGCGGCTGTACCGGCGACAGCGGCGCGCCCGCTTATGACGGCGAAGGCCCGCTGGTCATCGGCGTCGTGAGCTGGTCCACCGCCCCGCAGAACAACGAAGGCTGCGGCGGGCTCACCGGCGTCACGCCGTTGTTGCACTATCGCGACTGGATCATCGAGACGGCGAAGACGTTCAACTCGCCGGTGGCGCCGTAGCAGGCCGCCTCCTACGGCTCGCGCCTTTGCAGGCGCTCGCGACCCTCTCAGCCGAAGTCGGATGTTTCCGACTTCGGCCCCTATTTTTTAGGGCCGGGTCCGTCGGGTTTAATGTACGGCCCGGTACTTGCGCTCGATGTCTTCATAGAAAGCCGCGAGCGCGGAGCCGGGCGTCACGAACCGCCGCCAATCGGGGCGGATGAAGCGATGCGCATCGGCGCGCATGAAGCGATCGCGCTCGTGCGCGAGGGCGGCGGGATGGATGTTGGGCATGGGAGAATATGATTGATGAATGAACGCGCCGCACACTGTGCGCGCCCTCTCCCCTTGTGCGAGCGGGTGAGGGGTCAGCGTTTGAAGCACTACAGACCCCTCACCCGGTCCTCGGCGGCCAACGCCGCCTCGGACCACCCTCTCCCACAAGCGGAGAGGGTCAGGCGGGTGCACCGCCTCAGCTCGCCGCAAACTTCATCAGCTTGATCGCGTCGAAGTCTTGCACGCCGCCGCCGACGCGCTTGGTCGTGTAGAACAGCACGTAAGGCTTGGCCGTGTAGGGATCGCGCAGCACCGAGACGCCGGTGCGGTCGACCACCAGGTAGCCGCGCTTGAAGTCGCCGAAGGCGATCGACAGCGAATTCGCCGCGATGTCCGGCATGTCCTCCGCTTCGATGACGGGGAACGTCATCAGCATCGCCTTGCCGCCCGCGGCCGCCGGCGGCTGCCACAGATAGGCGCCGGTCGAGTCCTTGAACTTGCGGATCGTCGACTGCGTCTTGCGGTTCATCACGAACATGGCGTTCTGCCGGTAACCGGCATTCACCGCGTAGACGAGATCGACCAGCACGTCGGAGGGATTACTCGCCGGGAAGCCCGCCGAGACGCCCGTGGCGATGGTGCCGATATTGCCCCACGAGGCGTTCGCCACCGTCGTGTAAGAAAGGAAGCCCTTCGGCTTGTTGCTGCCGTCGCCGGCAACGAAGGCCGCGCCCTCCTGCGTCGCGAACACCTGCTCGACCTCCTGCGCCAGCCACTGGTCGATGTTGACGGCGGAGTCCTCGAGCAAGGTCGCGGTCGCCGCCGGCATGGCGTAGAGCTCCATGGCCGGGAACGACAACTGGTCGAGCGTCGGCGACGTGGTCTGCGGCCGCGCATCGGTCTCGCCGACCCAGCCGACCGCGGGGCCCGCCGTCATGAACGGCTTCTTGTAGACATTGCCGCTGATCGTGCGCACGCCGGCGATGGCGCGGATCGGCGACATCGCCGTCAACCGTTCGCCGATGATCTGCTCGGTCTCCGGCGGCACCAGATAGCCGCCATCCGTCGAGGAGCCGATCGACATCGCCTTGGCTTCCAGCGCGCGCAGGTCGCCCGCCTCACCCGAACGCACATAAGCGTCGAACGCCGCCTTGTGCTCGGGCGAGCCGGTGCTGCGCGCGCGCGCCGCGTCCTGGCCGATTGCCGGACGCGCGCGCTTGAGCGCGAGCTCGTCGAGCCGTCGCGCCTGCGTGTCGATGGCCGCGTTGATGCGCGCGAGCTTCTCTTCCAGCACGACGTCAGCGTCGCGCGTCTCGATCCGCGCGTCGTTCGCCTCCTTGAAGGCTTCGAAGGCGCGCATCATTTCGCCGTGCGTCACCACGGCGTCATGCGGCAGCCCCGCCTTCGTTTCCAGGCCGGCGTGGGTATCGATATCCATTGCGTTTCTCCTCTGTGAGCCCGTCAAACGGTGTCCTCTGCGCCTTCAAACCGCGCACAACCCTTGATTGTCCGTGCGATACGTGCGGCCAAATGCGCGCAGGCGTTGATGGCAACTATGTATTGAGCTTTGTTCCGCCTCGTGCATAACTTGCGCCGCGGCACCGGCCTTGAGAGCGGCGTTCTCCAAAAACAATCGCGCGGCTGGACATGGGGGAAGAGGAAGACGGGGGAACACTCTTCCGGTCCTTTCGGACTCTCTCCGCCTGAATACGCGCACACACAATCAACCAGAACACGCGGGTGGCCCGGAGATGAGCACCATGAGCGCCGAGAATTTGTGTGACTATGTCGCGGATACTTGCAAGGAATTGGCCGTCCTCACCAGGAAGTCGGGCTTCGAGCGGCTGGGCTGCATCCTCGAGATCGCGGAGGCGGAAGCACGCAATTCCGTTTCGGCCGCGAAGGCCGAGGACGCTGCCTGCGCAAAGCAGCGCAAGACACGGCCGGCGGCATAATCGTCCAAAGAGCTAATCCTTCCGCCATCCGACAATGCGATCCCGGCGCTGGTGTTGCGGCCTGCGCCGGCGCGGCGCTGCGCGCGTTCGCGGCGATGCCGCGCCGTTCGCCATTCCCGTCACGTCCGCCCACGCCCGCTCGGCGCGCGTGCGCGCGTGTGACAGCCCCGGCGGGGGAAACGCCTGCTTCACCGCACGCACGCGCGCTCCCGCGAGCAGCGGGAACGTGACGATGGAGATTTCCCAGAGATCCACCGCATGCAGGCGGCGGATGCGCGTCTTCGGATCGATGCGGCCGCTCACGGTGCGGAAGCCGATCGACAATCCGTCGATCGCGCCCGCGCGCAGCAGCGACAACAATTCGCGGGCGCGCGCGACCTCCGGGATCAGCCGCCCGCGCGCGTAAAGCCCGCGATGATCCTCGCGCAGTTCGAGCCAGATGCCGACCGGTTCGGCCGGATCGTGCTGAAACAGCATCGGCACGCGATGAACGCCGCGCGCTTGCAGCGTCGTCGCGAAGGCGCCGCGCATGACCACGTCGCGCGCCTGGTCGATCTCGCCGAACAGTGAGGCATAGCCCTCCACCGTGCCGTCGGCATCGATGGTGGTCCGCGGCGCGAACACGGACGCGACGGTGGGTTCGATGGCATGTGAGAGCATTTGGCGTCCCCGGCAGCGAAACAAGCTCTGCCGTCACCTGCGGGCTTGACCCGCGGGTCCATGATGCGTCTCGGCATCTTGCAGAGCGTCATGGATTGCCGGGTCAAGCCCGGCAATGACCGGTGGAGAGGTCGTGCGCCGCTAACGTCTCGCGGTCTTACGGCCCCTGCTCTTCCCCGCCTTGGCACTGCGCGCCATCGGCCTGCGCCTGGCGGTGCGATCCAGGTGATCGAGAAACTCGCGGAACACATTGAGATGATCGCGCCGGCTCTTGGTCTCGCGCCGGAACGAGCGCAGCACGGTGTGAAGCGTATCCATCAACGGCCTCCGAACAGATCATTGAAGCGCGCGAGCTCGCGCACGAAATCGTCGAAGCGGCGGCTCGCGGCGGCGAGCTCGCGCAACGCGAACCAGGCGAGCCCGCTCGCCGACAGAGCCCACAACAGCAGCGCCAGGTGCGCGAGATCGCCGCGCGAACCAAAGATCGCGATCAGCTCATTCATCGCTGCACCGCGCATAAAAAAGACGCCCGTCGCGCGCGACGGACGTCGAGTTGGAGCGTCCTTGGGAGGACCGCTCGGACTGAATTAGCGCTGCGAGCCCTTCTGCGAATTGAGGTCCTGCGCCATCTGCAGGTGCTTCTGCAGCACCGGCAGCGTTTCCTTCGCCATGTCGGCGATCGGCCCGCTGCGCTTGGCTTCCACCTGATATCGCGTGATGTCCCGCCTGTGGTCGTTGATCATGCGCAGCGCGAACTCCCGGTCGAAACGCTGGCCGGACAGACGCCGCATGTTCGCATGCTCGGTTGTTTGCGTGGCCGTCGATTGGGTCGGCAACGTCACGCCCAACGACTCGCCGAGTTGCTTGACCGTCTCGGCGTGCTCGCTGTGATCCTTCACCAGCGTTTCGCCGAACGCCTTGACCACCTCCGTGCCGCCCTTCTCCTGCGCCAGCTTGCCCATCTCGACTTCGGCGAAATCGCCCTGGATCGCCTCGATGAGGAATCGCTGCTCCGGCTTGGTCGCCGTCTTACCTTGCGTCGTCCCCTGTGCCGGCGCGCCCGCCTCCGGCCGGCTCGTGGCCGGCGGCGTGCTCGTGGCCGGTGGCGTGCCGCCGGCCGGTGCCTGCCCCTGCGCGGCGCCCGCGGCGATCAGAAGGATCCCGGCGCCGAGCGCGAGCATCGTCTTCCGCATGAGCCTCTCCTCCGTCGATCGAAGGCCGCGCGCTCTGCCCCGCGCCGACGCCAGAGGGAGAACCATGAGCCGCGGTGCTTGTTCCTCCGCGGCCGCTTCATCGCTCACGGCTGTGTGCTAGCAAACACATCGCCGCCCTCGACAGCGCCATAACCGGTCGCGGCCCGCTTCTCGTTGAAAGTCAGGAATGGCGCTTTGGTCACGCGCTCCCACAGCAGCGCGCGGTCGGCGCTGAGCGCGTCGATCTTGTCGGTGTCGACCGCCAGCGTCAGTTCGGCGCCGAACGCCGGCGCCAGCCATTGCGTCAGCGCCGCGCCGATGCGGCCGGCGAGCGGCAGTACGGTCTGCCGCCAGAACACGCGGTTGGCCTCCTGATAGTTCGAATAGGTGTTGTCGCCGGGAATGGCGAGCAGCATCGGCGGCACACCGAAGGCGAGCGCGATCTCGCGCGCGGCCGAATGCTTCGCTTCCATGAAATCCATGTCCTGCGGCGTGAGCGACATCGCCTTCCAGTCGAGCCCGCCTTCCAGGATCAACGGCCGTCCGGCATTCACCGCGCCTTCATATTGCTCGTTGAGCTCGCGCTTGAGCCGCTCGAACTGCTGCTCGGCGAGCACCATGCCGTCGGGTCCGTCATAGACCAGCGCGCCGGAGGGCCGCGCGGCATTGTCGAGCAGCGCCTTGTTCCAGCGCGCCGCCGCGTTGTGCGTGTCGACCGCCACCGCCGCGGCTTCGAGCGGGCTCAGCCCGTAATAATCATCGAGCGGATTGAACAGCGTCAGATGCAGGATCGGCGGCAGCGCCGCGCTCTGGTCGAAGCGGACGGTCGCGCCGGCCACCGTGTACTCATAAGCCTGCGGCCAGCCGTCGGCGCCCGGCACCACCTTCACGCGGTCCGGCCGCAGCGGGTAGAGCTCGCGCACCGTCGCATGGGTCTGCGCGCCCTCGCCGGCTAGGCTCACCGCCTCGACATAGGCATTGCCGGCGAGCAAAAGATGCGCGCTCACGCTCTCGAGGAACGTGGCGCCGTCCTGGCGCGGATTGGGCCGCGCGATGAGATCGAGCAGCGGATGCGTCTCGCGCTCTGCAGCGCCATCGTAGAGCACGAACGACACGCCGCCGATGCTTTCGGCGATGAGGCGCACCGCGCGATAGACGATAGCGTTCTTCGCATAGCCCTCGCGCGTGAGCGCGGCATAATCGCGCGGCGTCCAGCGCGCGCGGCCGGAGCCCTCGAGCGCGATGAGCCGGCCGGTGCGGGAGGCCTTGCGCTCGGGCGACATGAGAAGATGTCGAAGACGGTCAAACATGTTTCAACCTGTGACTCTGAGCCCGGATGCTGCGCAGCACGTAGCGTCGCCAACCGCGTGCCCCGGGCGCGGTGCAGCGTGAGCGGAGCGAACGGTGCGCCGCAGAACCGGGACCCCGCTTCTTTAATTTCCATCAAACAAACCGGGGTCCCGCATCTGCACTGCAGCGCTGACGCGCCGCAGTGCGTGCGGGACACACAATCGCTACACCCCCCTCACCCGCGGCTCGCCGCGCGACCCATAACTCAAAGCCGTGACCGCCCACACCAGCGCATCGAGCCGGTCGGGCGAATGTCCCGACGAGAGCCCGTCGAGGCCGAAGTCGCACATCTCGTCCTCCAGCGCCGGAAAGGCGCCGGCGTGCTTGACGCGGCCCTGCTCGTATAATTGCGCCACCGGCTCGGCGCGCACATGCTTGCTGCGCGTCGCGGTGACCGACATCACCGGCACGTTGCGATCGGCGGCGGCGATCACCGCGCGCACCATGTCGCCGCCGTAATTGGTCTCGGCGACGAGCGCGTCGGCCTTGAGCCGCCGCCACAACGCGATCGCACGCGTCGCCCAGGCCTGCGGCGACAAGCCGCCGGCGCTGTCGTCGGCCAGCACATAGATCGTGCCGTCGTCCGCGCGTCCCGCGGCGACGAGGCCGCAGGCATCCGACGTCTTGTGCGCGGAGCCGGGCGGATCGACCGCCACGACAATGCGCGCAAGCTCGGGCACGGCGGCGACGCGCGCCGCTTCGATATGCGCGCGCGTCCACAGGCCGTCGGCGCGATCCTCGATGATCTCGCCGTCGATCTCCTGCCGCCCCACGCGCGTGCCGCGATAGCGCGAGACGATGTCGTCGAGAAACGTCGGCGCCAGGTTGAACGCGTTCACGCGCGTCGCCGCATGTGTCACCGCCGTGCGCTTATCGGACGCAAGGCGTTTGATCAGCGCGGTCGGCCGCGGCGTGGTCATCACCACCTGCCGCGGCCGCTGGCCGAGGCGCAATCCGAACTGCAGCATGTCGAAGGCCTCTTCGGCGCGCCGCCACTTGGCGAGTTCGTCGCACCAGGCGGCGGAAAACTGGGGCCCGCGCAAACTGTCCGGATCCTCGGCGGAAAACACCTGCGCCACCGCGCCGTTCTCCCACTGCAGACGGCGGCGCGTCGCGATCCATTCCGGCCGCTCGCGCGCGGAATGCACCGCCAGCACGCCGGAGACGCCCTCCACCATCACGTCGCGCGCGTCGCGCTCGGTCTCGCCGATCAAGGCGATGCGCGCCTTGGGATCCGCCGCCGCCAGCCGCACCCACTCGGCGCCGGCGCGCGTCTTGCCGGCGCCGCGCCCGCCGAGGATCAGCCACGTCGTCCACGCCGCGCCGCTGTTGGCGCGCGCGGGCGCGAGCTGATGCTCGTGCGCGAGCGAGCCGAAGTCGTCATTGAGCGCATTAGCCTCGCGTTTCGGAAGCGCCAGCGTCTCGGTCACGATCTCCGACCGGCTGCTCCGCTCGAGCGTCGATAAGCGCGTTAATGCGGCGCGCCAGCTCGCAGCGCAGGGCGTCAATATCGACGGGTATGGTGTCGTCGTCGGGATCATGAGTTTCGGCCACCGTCTCGCGCGTGGTCAAAGCGACGACTTCGCGCAGCGTGCGGGAAATGCCGGCGAGCGTGCGGGCGGTGCGGTCGGCGTCGGCGTTCTCCGCCGGCCCGAGCGCATCGAGCACGCGCTCGACCGCGTCCATCTCCCGTTCGGCGATGCGCTGGATGCGCGCCACCAGCGCGGCGCTCGCCTGCTCCGGTGTTTGATCCGTTGAGTCAACCATTGTCGACGCTCCCCCTTTGTCGATCCGGCAATAAAAAAGCGCCGGGCAAGGCCGGCGCTGGTGCATCTCTTCAAGCGTAGATAAGCGTCTCCGGCTCAGGCCGCGCGCTGGCAAGCGTTACCGGCCCGCGCGGTCATCCGAAGTAATAGAGGTAGACGAGCACGAACAGCACCGCGACGCCGACCGTGCTGAAGGCCAGCACGTAGCGCACGTTCTGCCCGGTTGCGCCGGCGCGCGCCTCGTCGGTCGTTTCCACGATCCGGTCGTCTTCGACCTTTGCCATGAGCATCCTCTCGCCCGCATCAATGCCCTACCGAAGGACCAACGCGAGCGCCGGACGCGCGTTCCGCACCTCAAAATTTGTGTGAACGCCGCACACGCCGAACTGCGGCCCTGCGGGCCCGTATCGCGGGACGGCGGCTCGTCCTCGCGAGGACGCAGCGCGTGTTCATGCCGCGTTTACGGCGGCAGGAAGCCCCCGCCCGTCCAGACCCAATTCCGGAGCATGCGGACTTTATACCTGAGCAGCGTCACGCTGTCAATATAGTCCTAGGCTATTTTTCTCTTACTCCAACCACGCCGGCTCTCGCGATGAGACCGACTTACGCTGCCTTGGATTGCTGAACGGCATTCGCGGCGTCGCGGATCACGTCCAGCACAGCATGCGGCTGGGAGAGCATCGGGACGTGACTGGAGCGCAATTCGACGGTCGTGGCGCCCATGCGCTTTGCAACGAAGCGCTGCAGTTCGGGATGAACGGTGTGATCTTCGGTGCCGACGATGTACCAACTTGGCTTCGAGCGCCAAGCCACGCCGTCGACCTTTTGTGTGAACAGGTCGGGCACGGGTGCGGCCTGCGTCGCCCAAACGACCTTCTGTTCCGCCGCCGGTAGATCACCTGCAAAAAAGCGGATGCCGTCGGGCTTCAACCATACCCGCCCGTCGGCGACCTCGATTTGGGAGAAGACGTCCGTGACTGGAAACTTCTGCTGCAGGCTTTGCGAGGTTTCGGTCTCGTCCGGTGCGAGCGCCGCGATGTAAACCAGTGCCGCGACGCGGTCGTCCGTCCCGGCGTGCGTGATTACGGTGCCGCCATAAGAGTGACCGACAAGGACCACAGGGCCGCTGACCCGCCCGAAGCAGCGAGTGACGCAGTCGACGTCGCCTTTCAATGAATCCAGGCCATGCTGGGAGCACATCACCTCGTACCCCTCCGCCTGCAGCGTGGGAATCAGCTTCTGGAAGCATGAGCCATCGGCCCAAAGCCCGTGGGCGAATACGACACCCGCTTTCTTCTCTGCTGGCATGATCCACTCCTTGCTCTCGCATTTGGATACGTGGACGCCCGGCACTCTATGAAAAATGGTCGCACGATGCCATCGGAAGAACTGACATTCGTCATGGCGAAGCTGAAAGATGGAGTACCAAAATCCATCGGCCGAGACAGTGGGGCGTACAGGAGCGAACGCGCCGGGTCAGCGCTTACGCTCAGCGCGGCATCGCCGAATGGCATGAGCGCGGGTTCTGCTCCCAGGGCCAGTCGCCGCATTTGCTGCAGCCGCCGAGCGCAAGGCCGAGCAGCGCGAGACAAAGGATCACGGTGAGGTGCTTCTGCATACGGGCAAACTTATAGCGCAACCGGCAGGCTTTCGCGAGCCTCGACGCTGCGCGTGCCGGCACCTCCGCCCCACGCCCTGGAACCAAACGTCAGACGCCTCACGCTCACTTCGGCGGCACCGGCATCGCCGATGAATGATGATCCACGATCCTCCAATCGTTGCCGTCCTTCACGTAGGTGAAGCTGTAGCGGGCCGGGATCGATTTTGTTTCGCCGTCCTTGGTGAAGGAAAACGTATAGGTGCCCGTGTTCACGGCGGTATCTCCGTACACGCGGATCAACTGCTCGCCGAAACTCACGGTCGCCTTCGGCAGCACCTTGAAGGCCGCCACGAAATAGGCCTTCACAGCATCAGGGTCCGATCGCAGCGTGGGAGATAGCGTGCCCCACAGCACGCCGTCCTTGGCATAAAGAGCGACGATCGTATCGGGATTGTTTTCGGCAAAGACCGCGGCCCATTTTTCCGTCGCAGTGCCGACATCCTCCTTCGGGCCCGCCACGGCGGCCTGCGCTGCGAGGGCCGCGCCGAGTACGAACACGACGCCACAAAGCCTGAGATGCGATTGCATTTGTTACCTCCCATTCTTCGCTGAAAGGTCAACCGACGCCACAACGCCTACGACAAGCGCCGTTGCGGTGATAAGGTCAAGAGTCTCGATAGCGCGCGCTGGATTACCACTCACAAGCCAGCCTGACGTGAAACGCCCATCAGCGGTGTGTCCATGCATCAGCCGGTTGATCGCACAAATTCGACATCGCGCTCAATGTGCGACGCGACCATCAGAATGGCCACACGCGCGGAGCTCGCGGCCTCGCCGCACTGGCAGGCCGCCTTCGCGCGCGAGCGCAAGGATCATCGCTATTACGAGCTGGTCGAGGACACGCTGACCGACGGCTTCACCTACGGCTATTTCGTCGTCGAGCGCGACGGCGCCGTGTGCGCCATCCAGCCCTATTTCATCGTCGATCAGGATCTGCTCGCCGGTACCGGCGCGCAGGTCACGAGGCTCGTCGCCGGCTTACGCCGCACGTGGCCGCGCTTGCTGCGCGCGCGCATGCTGATGGTCGGCTGCGCGGCCGGCGAAGGCCATCTCGACGGCGACGGCGCGTCCCATGGTGCCACGGCCGACGCGTTTGCCGCGGCGCTGCCGCGGCTGGCGCGCGCGCTTCGGTGCGCGATCATCACGCTGAAGGAATTTCCCGCCGATTGCCGGCCGGCGTTGCAAAGCCTGCGCGAGGCGGGCTTCGCCCGCATCCCCAGCATGCCGATGACCACGCTCGCGCTCGATTACACGGATTTCGACGACTACATCGCGCGCGCGCTCAGCCCGGGCACGCGCGCAAAAATCCGCCGCAAGCTGCGCGCGTCCGAGCGCGCCGAACCGGCGATCACCATGAGCGTGGTGAACGATGCGAGCGCGGTCGTCGACGCGATCTATCCGCTTTACGAAGAGGTCTTCGACCGCTCGTCGATGAAATTCGAGAAGCTGACCAAGGAGTATCTCCGCGAGATCGGCCGCCGCATGCCGGACAAGACGCGCTTCTTCCTCTGGCGTCAGGACGACACGATCATCGCCTTCAGCCTCTGCATGGTCGAGGGCGACGGCGTCTGGAGCGAATATATCGGCTTCGATTACACCGTCGCTTACGCGCTCAATCTCTATTATCGCGTCTTCCGCGACACCATCACATGGGCCATCGCCAACGGCTACAAGCGCTTCTACAGCACCAGCCTCAATTACGATCCGAAGTGGCACCTGCGTCAGTCGCTCTATCCGATCGATCTCTACGTGCGGCACACGTCCACACCAATCAACGTGGTCTTCAAGCGTCTGCTTCCGCTCCTGGAGCCGACGCATGCGGATCCGGTTCTGCCGAACTTTGCCAATTATGCCGAGCTGTGGGGCGAGGAGGATCGCAAGCCTTTGTGGTCGCGCTGGCGCTCCGCGCCGAAGCCGGTTCAGACCGCGTAAGTGATCAGCCCGGCGAAGCCTTCGTCCATGTGGTCCTGGTGATGGCAATGGAAGAAGGTGTTGCCCGGATCGTCGGCGACGAAGTCGATCTCCGCGGTGGAATAGCGCGGCATGCTCAGCGTGTCCTTCATGACGCCGGAGGTCGGCTTGTCGCCGATCTTGGTCACCTCGAATGTATGCCGATGCAAATGCACCGGGTGGGTGTCGCCGCTGTTGTTGTGCATCGCCAGGCGATAGCGCTTGCCCTCGCGCACCGTGAACAGCGGGTTGGTCTGCGGCCACGACTTGCCGTTGATCGTCCAGCGATTATAGCCGCCGCGTCCGCCGGGAATTTTCTCGAAGGTGAGGTTAAGCGTCTCGTCAGGCTCCGCCGCCGCGGCGCTGCGGCCGAATTGGGTGTAGTCCCAGGCGCTCTTCGGCGGCGGCGTCCAGCGCGGCGCGCCGCTCTGGTTGGCGTATTCGATCACCACGCCCATGCCGAGGTTGCGGTCCTCGTCCTGCGCCGAGCCGAACACCCAGACGCCGGGATTGTTCATCTCGACGATGACATCGGCGCGCTCGGCGACATCGAGCTTCAACACGTCGACCGCCGCCGGCGCCGGCACCGGATTGCCGTCGAGCGCGATCACCGTGAAGCGATGCCCGGGCAGCGCCAGCGAAATGCCCATGCTGGCGCTCGCATTGAGCAGGCGGAACAGCACCCGCTCGCCCTGGCGCACGCGGATCGGCTCGCCGTGCCCGAGCATGCGATCGCCGAGCGTGGCAGCGTGATACATCACCTCGAGGCCGTTGTCGGGCGGCGGCCCCTTGCGCATGTCCTGCATGCTCACCCAGGCGCCGTTCCAATGATGCGCGGCCAGCAGCACTTCGCGGTCATAGCTCCCGGGATCGCCCGCCGCCGGCTCGACGATGAGGAAGCCGAACTCGCCGGTATAGGTGCTGCGGTTGAGATTGGTCATCGCCATCGCGTGGCTGTGATACCAGCGCGTGCCGTGCGGCTTCGGCGTGAACTGATAGAGCAGCGAGTCGCCGGGCGGAATGACCGGCGAGCCCTCCTCCGCCGCGCCGTCCTGCAGCGGCGGCAGATAGAGGCCGTGCCAATGGATCAGATTGGGATAACCCGACTCGTTGACGACATTGATCGACACCGGCTGGCCCTCGCGCAGGCGCAAGGCCGGGCCCGGCACCGAGCCATTGTAGGCGGTGGTCTTGACGATCGTGTCCGGCGCGATCTCGAGCGATAAAGGCGCGATGCGGATCGTGTGATCGGCCGCGACCGGCGCGGCCTGCGCGCCCCGCACCGCCGCGGCAAGGCCGGCGGCGCCGGCACCCACGATAAGACCGCGGCGGCTGACGCGCGCGGCCGACAAAATCCGATGCTCATCGAACAGGGTCATGCCCGCGCATGATGGTCCCGGCGCGCGGCCCGTGCACGCGTCGGCGGATCACGAAGGCGTGTGACGCCGTCGCGCCCGCCTATTCCGCCGCTTCGACGTGCGGGCGCGTATCGTCCTCGGCGCCGTTCGCGTCAAAGCGCTGCCGCGCCGCTTGGATCGCGGGGCGGTTCTGCACCGCCCACTCGCCCAGCGACTTGACCGGATCGAGCAGCGAACGCCCGAGTGCGGTCAGCTCATAGTCCACGCGCGGCGGGATCGTCGGGTAGACCGTGCGCGTGATGAGGCCATCGCGCTCCAGCGCGCGCACGGTCAGCGTCAGCATCCGCTGCGAAATGCTGCCCAAAGTGCGCCGCAGTTCGTTGAAGCGCCGGGGTCCGTCGCCGAGTGCCGAGACCACCAGCACGCTCCATTTGTCGCCCACGCGCGAGAGCACCTCGTGCACCGCCAGACACTGCTCGGGCACATGTAAGTGACCGGGTGTCGCGCGTGTGCCTTCTTGAGACTTCGCCTTGGTCATCTATTTAGCCTCGGTAACTAATCGTAACCTGAGCAGGAAATAGAGGTTCACATGGCAAAGTACAAGCTCGGCATCGTGGTCGGGAGCAACCGGCGCGAGTCGCTCAATCGCAAGCTGGCCGAGGCCCTGGCCAAGCTGGGCGCGGACAAGTTCGACGCCAAGTTCCTGAAGATCGACGATCTTCCGCTCTACAATCAGGACGACGAAGGCAACCTGCCGGCCAGCGTGCGCCGCTTCAAGGCCGAGGTCGAGGCGTCCGACGGCCTCCTCTTCGTGACGCCGGAACACAGCCGCTCGGTCCCGGCGGTGCTCAAGAACGCCATCGACTGGGGCGCGCGCCCGTGGGGCAAGAACTCGTGGGCTGGCAAACCCGCCGCCGTTACCGGCACCTCGCCGGGCGCTATCGGCGCCGCGCTCGCGCAGCAGCACCTGCGGCAGGTTCTCGGCAGCAGCCTCGGCATGCATCTGCTCGGCGGCGAGGCCTATATCAGCTTCAAGCCGGACCTCCTGGATGCCGGCGGCAACTTCACCGACGATACGACGAAGGGCTTCGTGTCCGCCTATCTGGATCAGTTCGCAACTTTGGTGGCGCGCTTCGCGCCCGCGCGACCGGCCGCCGCCGCATAACGCGCGTTCGTCATTCCGGGGCGCGCCGCCGGCGCGAACCCGGAATGACCAAAGCTCTCACACACAAGGGGCACATCATGTCTATCAGACCCGTCAAACGCATCGTGCAGGCCAAGCCGACCATGGAAGGCGCCGGCGTCAAGCTGCGCCGCGCCTTCGGATTCGGCGAGACGGCCGAGACCGATCCGTTCCTGCTGCTCGACGACTTCCGCAATGATCGCCCGCAGGATTACCTCGCCGGCTTCCCGTGGCATCCGCACCGCGGCATCGAGACCATCACGTATACCTTGGCCGGCACGGTCGAACACCGCGACAGCCTCGGCAACAAGGGCTCGCTCGGCGCCGGCGACGTGCAATGGATGACGGCTGGGCGCGGCATCATGCACCAGGAGATGCCGCAAGGCGACGCGCAGGGCCGCATGCACGGCTTCCAGCTCTGGGCCAACCTGCCCTCCTCGCTGAAGATGACGGCGCCGCGCTATCAGGACATCAAGTCGGCCGAGATCCCTGAGATCGTCGACGACGACGGCACGCGCGTGCGCATCGTCTCCGGCGAGTTCTGGGGCAAGCGCGGTCCCGTCGAAGGCGTCGCCGCCGATCCGCGCTACCTCGATGTCTTCGTGCCCGCGGGCAAACGCAAGACGCTGAAGGTCGAGATCGAACGTCACGCCTTCGCTTACGTGTTCGAAGGCGACGGCAGCTTCGTCCATGCCTCGAAGCCGTTTGGCGTGCTGGCCGAGAAACAGGTGAACGGCGAGGAAATCCTCGTGCGTGAGCCGGTCGGCGATCGCTCGCTGGTGCTGTTCGACCAGGGCGATGAGGTCACCGTGCAGGCCGGCGACCACGGCATCCGCTTCCTGCTGGTGTCGGGCAAGCCGATCCAGGAGCCGGTCGCGTGGTACGGCCCGATCGTGATGAACACGCAGGCGGAGCTGCAGCAGGCGGTGAGCGAACTGCGCAGCGGCACGTTCATCAAGAGCTGAGGCGTGATCCTTTATAGCAAATGTGCTGCGACAAATGCGGCGCGCCTCTCCCCACCGAACTCGGGTTTACCCGAGTTCGGCACTATCAAGGGGTCGAAGTCGCCACCCTAGGAGCACTTACTGACCTCGCGCTTTTCTCAGGTCCTCGTGTTCAAAAGCTGAAGCCATGCGGTCGATTTCGGCCTTGCCGATCCCGACCTTCCGCGCTTCCTGCCGCCATTGGCCAACGGCGGCTCCAACCTCAGACGCTATTGCTTTTGCGTCATTTTGCTTGAGGCCAAAATAGTCCGCCGCCGCGAACGCCAAATCCAGTGACGCGCTGTTATCGTCAGGATCGATAGACGTCGACAGGATACGCGGCTTCACATCAATCGGCACCGGATTCATGTCATAGGCCGGAGAGAGCCGCCACCCTTTTTGGCTTTCATAAAGGAACGCATGATTGCGGAGATGGTCGTCGGTGTTCGAGATGAGCACGTTGAACACAATACGCCGCCACATCTCTTTCAAATCGTCGTTCGGCGCGGCGCCTTGCTGACGCAGCGCTTCGGCGATCTCCAGATAGCTGTGAGCCTCATTGTCGGTCGCGCCGAGCATGCTCATTGCTGAGAGCAGAGGCACGCGCATGCCATTCCGCCGGTCGAACCGCCGCAAAATAAGACATGCCTTCTTGCCGATTTGCGTGATGCGCCATACCGATACCGAAACGCCCGCGCGCGCCGCGAGCGTCAGCGCCACGGCCTCCCACAGAACGACATTCGAACTGTCTTCTTTGTGCGGAAACTTGGCAATCGACAGGTGGCCATCGGCGTCGCGTACCGATGCTTTCGGCCGGGCGCCGCCAAGCGACGAGCCGGGCGCGACGAGAAGCCGAAGGTCTTCTTCGCTGTCTTTATCGTCGATGACGCGTTCAGCGGCGGCGAGAAGGCGGTTCAACTCAACGAGAGGCGGTATCCGGAATTTATCCGCTTCTGCCAGAAAGGGCCCACCCTGGTTTTCCGAGAAGCGCAGAGCACCGGCACGCGCTTCGTCATCGACCTGCAACAAGAAATCAATCTCAAAAAGTGTCCGCGGCTGGCGGCCTTCCCTCTCCGCGGCTTTGCGTTCGGCGCGGCGCATAAGCGCCCGGCCCCAACGATCCGGGACGGAATCTCCGATGGCGCCGAACATTGGGCGGTCTGCGCCGGTGTGATACGGCCCCTCGCTCAGAACGAGCGCAGGTTCCAGCGCAAAACGGTCGGGGCGTTTCAGCCAACTGGCGTCGTATTCAAACGTGCCGTTTTCGCGTTGCTTGCGAATACGCGACCACAAGCGCCCGACGAGGATCGGCACGCCTGCAAGATCGATATAGACGAAAGCTCCGCGGTCCATCGGTCAACTCTTGGGCTTTCGCGAAGGAGACGATGACGATGAGAGGCGGATACGCTTTGGCAGTTGCTCCTCTTCGAGATGAAGTCCGGTTTCATCGTGGCGGATATCAGCCAACTCCGACAGGCGCTGAACCATGCCGAGCAGGAAGAGGACCGTGGCATAGGTGCCCATCTGCACGCCCGGCTCGCCCTTTTCGACCTTGGCGAGTGTCGGACGCGTGATCGAGGCGCGCTCCGCCATGGTCGCCGTGGGAATACGGCGGCGCAGGCGGGCGTCCCGGATATCCGCGCCGAGTTTGCGCAGGGCGCGGACGGCCGGGAGGGGCAAGGACGGGCCGGAACGGGTCGGCATAACGATAATTCCCCTTTACAATATGATCTATAGCGTAAATTTTATTTTACATTACGTCAATGGATAAAATCCCTAGACCTCGGCGCATGCGTATCAGGCCTCCGGCGCGGCTCCAGGCGCACGTTCATCAAGAGCTGAGGCATTCGCTGCTTAGGGCGTGCTTGTTCCGGATTGAGTCTGGTAATGGCGAAGCCTCACCTCTCCCATAGGGAGAGGTCGGATCGCGAAGCGATCCGGGTGAGGGGTTATCGACTATCGAGAGTCACGCCCCCTCACCCCAACCCTCTCCCCAGTCGAAGTCGGATATATCCGACTTCGACCATCCAAAAAATGCCGAACTCGGGTAAACCCGAGTTCGGTGGGGAGAGGGAGCGCGCTGAATTCGCGGCGGCGCTTCGACAAGAAACAATCACGCTTCAGAGCGTGCGGGACGCACTTCCCCCCACGCCATGCTTTATTCCGACGGCGCGATCGCACTCGACCGCAGCAAGTCGCCGACCGTCTTCCACGCGACATTCTTCAGGTCCACGATCGGCGGATTGTCCAGCACCGCCACCGTCGCCGCCTTCGCATTGCAGCCTTCGACCAGCCGGGAAATCTTGACTTCACCGTCGGTGTAATACGGATCGCCTTCACCATTTCGCCCAAGCAAGGTCGGCCCGATGCCGGTCACCTCGTAGATCGCCTCGACCACTTTGGCCGCTTTGAGATCGTCGACGAGCGCATCCCGTTCGGCGTCGATATTCGCCGCAATATGATGGGTGATCTGTCCGGTGTAGCGGCTGAAGCCGACGCGCCGGTCGAACGTCGCAGCCCCAAGCCATACCGGCCTGCCCTCCTCGCCCTGCGCCAGCACGTCCCAGAACCGCACGTGCTGGCGCCGGTCGGCACTCCGGCCGTCCGGTTTTTCAAACGCCAGTTCTTCGCGCCGCCCTTCATAGAAGAGACTGCTCACGGGTGCGTCCCGATAGGGCCGATCGAGCACCACGCTGCCGACGATCTCCAAACTCGACCGCAACGTGATCGGGTCAGCGGGATACCAGCCGGCTGCGTGCATGGCACACAGCACATCCGCTTTCGTGCCGACAAGGCCGACATTGATCGGATCGCCGGGAATCCCCTGCGCCGTCCGTGTCAGCATCGGCAGGCCGGCCAGACCCTTCTGGTGCTCATAGTGCGTCCAGGCGAACGGCAGCAGCAGATAAGCAAGGACGCCGTAACAGCACAGGATCAACACCAGCGCGGCAAGCACGACCTTCCGCCTCGACGCCCCCGGCTTCATTGCGCCCCTATGATCCCGCCGCGGCAACGATTGTGCGAGATGGAGCTTATATCCTCTTATGCGGCCGTGAATCATTCAAGTCGCACACGTCGCGCAAGATGACTCCCGCTATCGGACATCGCAGAGGAAGGACACCCCATGATCGATCACACGGGCATTGGCGTTGCGGAGGTCGGCCGTTCCGCAGCCTTCTACGATGCGGCGCTGGGCGCGCTCGGCTTGCGGCGCGTGATGCAGATCCCTGCGAACGGTGGCACCAATGGTATCGGCTACGGCGTCGAGTACCCGGTATTCTGGATCGACCGCTTTCACCCGCACGGCGTGAAGCAACACACGGCCTTCGCCGCCAAGAGCCGCGCGGAGGTCGATGCCTTTCACGCTGCGGCGCTGGCGGCGGGCGGGACCGATAACGGAACACCGGGCCTTCGCCCGACAGCCGACGGTTACCCGCCGGGCTATTACGCCGCTTTCGTCCTCGACCCCGACGGCAACAACATGGAGGCCGTTTGTCGCGGCTGACCTTGGTCTGTCTTCTCCCGATGGCGGCCGGACTCCCCCGCGTGCTACCGTCCACGCTGTGGGAAACGTCGCAATGGCTTGCGTGCGCGCGTCCTCCTCAAGAAGGGCGGCGCCGAGCCCCTCGGGAGGATGACCAATGCCTTCGACGCAAACATGGACTCGCATTCCGTTTCTTGCGGGCGGCGCACTCGCGCTCGGCATCGCGCTGTCCGGTCCGTCACAGGCGGAGGATCTGCGTCTCGGCTTCATCGCGCCGATGACCGGTTCATTCGCCCAGGTCGGCAAGGACATGGTCGACGGCTTCCAGCTCTACCTCGACGAGGTCAACGGCGACTTCGCCGGTGCCAAGGTGAAATTCATCCTCGAAGACGATCAGGCCAAGCCTGACCTCGGCGTCACCAAGGCCAAGAAGCTCGTTCTCTCCGACAAGGTGCACATGTTCATCGGCGGCGTGCTGGCCTCGACCGGCTACGCGCTAGCGCCGGTGTCCACGGCGGAGAAGACGATCTACGTCGCTTCTATCCCCGCGGCGGACGATCTCACGCAACGGCAACTCGATAAGTATCCGTATTTCATCCGCACCGGCTGGTCGAGCTCGCAGCCGCATCACGCGCTCGGACAATGGGCCTGCGACCAGGGCTTCAAGAAGGTCGTCGCGGTCGGCGCCGATTACGCCTTCGGTTATGAATCGGTCGGCGGTTTCCAGAAGACGTTCGAGGACTGCGGCGGCAAGATCATCCAGAAGATCTGGCCGGCGCTCGGCACCAAGGACTTCGGCCCCTACATCCCGACGATCAAGCCGGATGCCGACGCGGTGTTCACGCTCATGGTCGGGCCGATGGCGCTGCAGTTTCCCAAGCAGCTCCGCGCCGCCGGCTACAAGAAGCCGATCCTCGGCGGCGGCACGAGCTATGACGAGTTCGCTCTGCCCTTCATGGGCGACGAAGTGATCGGCGACGTGTCGGCCCTGCAATACAGCGCCGCGCTGGAGACGCCGGCGAACGAAGCCTTCGTCAAGAAGTACCGCGCCAAATACGGCAAGGTTCCGTCCTACTTCTCCGAGGCCAATTATTCGACCGCGATGATGATCCACGAGGTGATGAAGAAGACCGGCGGCAAGTGGCCGGGCTCGGAGGAGTTCATCAAGATGATGGCAGCGCTGAAAGTCGAAACACCGCGCGGCCCGGTGAGCTTCGACGACATGCGCAATCCGCTGCAGAACATCTACATCAAGAAAGTCGAAAAGAAAGCGATGTTCGGCTACGACAAGCCCGAGCTTTGGAACGTCGTGATCAAGACCTATCCGAACGTCAGCCAGTTCTGGACGTACGGCAAAGAAAAGTTCTTGGCGCAGCCGGTCTACAGCCGCGACTTCCCGCCGTGTAAATACTGCGAGTGACGCGCAACACTGCATCGCGCGTCTTGCATGACGACGCCGCGGCCGCGCGCCGCGGCTTCATTTAATCCTTATTTTTCAGGGGTTATTGCGCAGCCAGAATCGTCACGCAAACGACTTGGCGCCGGTTACCGTACTGTCAAAATGAACTAGCAATTTCCAGCAAGCGAATTTCAGCGAGCACTGTACCTACGCCTCGTCAAGACAGACCTGCCGGTTAGACGGTCTGCCCCATATCGTTCCATAAGGAGATTCATCCGATGAGGACACTCGTCGTCGGCGCGGCGTTGGCTACGCTGATTGCAATGCCCGCCTTTGCACAGTCATACGATCCGAATACCGGATCCGGCAACCTCGTGTTCCCGCCCGGCGCCGCCAACCGGTCCAATCCGATCGTCGCGCCGCGCGCGACCGATTACGTCAGACCGGAGATGGCCCACAGCTACGCTTACGCGCCGGATCATGGATCCGTTCGTGCAAAGACGCACCGCGTGCATTTCGTGCACAAGACGGTCCGGCATCCGCGCCGGAAAGAGACTCAGGACTGAACGCGCGCGACAACAGTTATCCAAGGAGCGCGAAAACCCCGCCCGGCTTTTGGGCGGGGCTTTTCTTTGTGCATACGAGAACAGAGCGCGCGTGAGCGCGTCGCGCGTCTTAGCTTTTCTGATACGGCGAGGCAGCAGGTCTTTATCCGCCGGATACGGAGATTAGTTTCGCGCGCGCCAAGCAGGCAAGCATTGCATCGAAACGACAAAGCCCCGGCGATACGGCCGGGGCTTTTTTCTTGCGTCGCAGTCGCCGCTTCTTGGCGGCGGACAAGGCCTCAGCCGAGACCGCGGCGATATTCGCTCGGTGCGTAGCCGGTGGTCTTGCGGAACGCCGCCGAGAACGAGCTGGTCTCGGCGAAGCCCACCGCCAGCGCCACATCGGTGACCGAGCTCGTCGGCGTCGCCAGCAGTTCCTTGGCGCGCTCGATGCGGCGGCTGACATGATAGCGATGCGGCGGCACGCCGAAGGACTGCTTGAAGGCGCGCGCGAAGTGATAGGGGCTCAGGTCGACCAGGTCGGCCAGCGCGCTCAGGCGCACCTCCTCGGCGAGATGCTCCTCGATGTACTCGGCAACCCGCTTCTGCTGCCAGCCGCTCAGTCCGCCGCGGCTCATCGCGCGCGCCCGCGGAACGCCCTGGTTGACGCGGATCAGCTCATGCCCGAGCAGCACGCTGAGCGCCTCGCCGTAATGCGGAATGCGCTGGCCGCCGTTAACGGCCTCGCTTTTGATCTTGCAGGCGATGCGCCAGATGTCGGCGTCGAAGAAGAACAGCTGCGGCCGAAAATCGACGCCGGAAAACTCCAGCGCCTCGTCGAGCAGGATGCCGCGCGGATCGATGTAGAGAAAGGTGGCGCGCAACAGCACGCGCGGGTGCTGCCAGCCGTAGAACTCGTGTCCGGCGGGAACGAAGGTCAGCTTGCCGGTGATCGTGTGCAACGTCGATGGCGGCAGGCCCTCGACTGATGTCTCGCCTTCATCACGCTCCGAGTGCTCGGCGGCGATGAGCAGATGCTGATTGGACCTGTAGCGATAGTCAAACGGCAGACGCTGCTGCACTTCGACAACGTCCGCTTTTAAACCCTGCCATTCGCTGAAACGACGTTCGACCAAATGGGATGGAGCAATATCGACGTGTTGCTGCTCCTGCATGCGTGTATCCAGCATGCGATCTCCTTCATGCACTAAAGTCTGAGACCGCCGCTCCTGGGTTCCCGCCCAATGCCGCACGCCTGATTCCTGATCGTCAGTTGATTGATCGCGCGCCATTCGATCGACGGGAGCAAGAGGTTCGACCGAATCGTGCGCAACATCCGCGGCACACGTGCATATCGGGCTGAGCGCGCACACACGCAACACACGGCTCTGTGATATTTGCTCAATTGATACGCATATTGCTGCATTGCATGAAAGCATTTGCGCATGGCTTAGCCACCGCCGCAACGCATTACGAATGCATAAAAAACGGCGTATGCGCGGCCCTGATTACAAACGCTTCATGTTGCGCCTGCGAAATGAGCAAATGCGGACACAAGCGAGCAATCGCGAGCAAGCAGACTCACCGCGTTCGTCCCATCTCATGCACATGGCGACGCAGAGTCGCTGTGCCGGATGCCGACAGGCCTTCGGCGATCGAACAAAAAATCAGGACACTTGCTATGAAGAAACTTCTCTTGGGCGCGCTTTTGATCGCGTCGGTTGCCACGCCTGCTTTGGCGCAGTCATTCAACCCGGAATTCGGCTCGGCCAATGTCGGCGCCGGCCCGCTCGCAGCGCGCAGCAATGGCGGCTTCGCTGACGGTGCCTACGCTTACGCGCCGGCTCAATCTCACCGCGTGGTCATGGGCGGCCAGCCCGCGCACCGCTGGGCCTCTCCGACCAAGGAGCAGTTCCAGACCGCGCCGTTCCAGGACGAGAACTACTAATCCCGCACGGCCTCGCTCCGAGGCGACAACACGGACAAAGACCATGAAGAAACTTCTCATCAGCGCGGCCTTCGTCGCGGCGATGGCCACGCCGGCTCTGGCCCAGTCTTACAATCCGGAGTACGGCGACGCCAACGTGCGCTCCGCACCGTACGCGGAGCAGACGGGCAGCGACGCCTATGCCGCGCACTACGGCTTCACGCCGCGCGAGGACCGCTCGTGGGCCAACAGCGGTTATGCCCGCACGTTCGGCTTCTCGGGTCCCGCATACAACTCGCAGGTTCCTCCGAACGGCGACGAGAACTACTAAGACAGACGTCGCGGCGCCGTTCGCCGCGATCCGGCAATGCCCGAAAACCCCGGCCAGTCGGCCGGGGTTTTTCGTTGCGCGCGCCGTGTTTCGCTGGCGCGTTGTCTAATGCAAATCGGGGATCGGCGTCGCCGGCGCCGTCGGCTCGCCGGCATTGGGATTGGTCGGGCCGCGCAGCGGCCGCTCTTCGAGCGCGATGGTGAAGGCCATCGCGAAGGACACCACCAGCGCGCCGGCGAGGAAGACGAAGCGGAAGGCGGTCGCCAGATCGTGCGAGGAGGCCGCGCGCATCAAGGTTTCCATCGAGGCGCCGGCTTCGCCGCCGAGGCCGCCGAGCACGATCGCGCCCAGCACCGCCACCACCAGCGCCGAGAACAGCGCGCGGAAGAAGTTGGCGGCGCCGGTGGCGATGCCCATCTGCGCGTGCGGCACCGCGTTCTGCAGGCACACGGTCGAGATCGGGAACAGCGAGCCGAGCCCCGAGCCGAGCACGAACAGCACCGTCAGCACGACCCAGGTCGGCAGCGAGGCCGGCCACACCGCCAGCACCAGGAGCGAGATGATCGCCAGCGTCAGGCCGATGAGCGGCACGCGCTTGTAGTGCTGCATGTGCATCATCAGCCGGCCGGTGACGGTCGACCACAAGACGGTCGCGAACATCAGCGGGATCAAAGCCAGTCCCGACTGGCCGGCGGAGAGATGCAGCACCACCTCGAAATACAACGGCACGAAGATGGTCATGCCGACCAATGTGCCCATGCAGCAGGAGCCGGCGAGCGCGGCCGAGCGCACCACCGGATTGCCGAGCACCGACAGCGGCAGGAACGGCTCGGCGATCGCGAGGAGCCGCCAGGCGAACAGCGCCCACAGCACCGCCGACGTCGCGAGCAGCGCGCCGATCTCAAGTGAAAGCCACGGATAGCGCGCGCCGCCCCACGACAGCGGCAGGAGCAGCGCCACCGACGCCGCCATCATCAGCAGCGCGCCGATGATGTCGAGCCTATGCCGGCGCGGCCGGAACGGAATGAGCCGCAGCGCGTGCGACGTCATGCCGAGCGCGGCGAGGCCGAGCGGCACGTTGATCCAGAAGATGTAGGCCCAGGAGAGATGCTCGGTGAGCAGGCCGCCGAGCACCGGCCCGCCGATCGACGACAGCGCGAACACCGCCGAGATGTAGCCCTGATAGCGCCCGCGCTCGCGCGGCGACACCGCGTCGGCGATGATGGTCTGCGCCAGCGCGATCAGGCCGCCGCCGCCGAGGCCCTGCAGCGCGCGCGCGAGCACCAACGCCATCATGCTGTTCGCCATCGCGCAGGCGATCGAGCCGACGATGAAGATCGCGATCGCCGTCAGCATGACGCTGCGGCGGCCGTGCAGATCGGAGAGCTTGCCGTAGAGCGGCGTCACCGCCGTGCCGGTGAGCAGATAGGCCGTCACCACCCACGACAGGTCGTTGAGGTTGCCGAAGGTGCGCCCGATGGTGGGCAGCGCGGTGGCGACGATGGTCTGGTCGAGCGCGCCGAGAAACATGGCCAGCATGATGCCGATCATGATGGTGCGGATCTCGCGATGCTCGAGCGCGCGCGGCGTATCCGCCTGCGCGGTGGCCGCGGCGGGACTGCCCTTATGCGTGCCGCCGTGATGCGCGCCGCCGCCATGCGCCGGCCCGTGCCCGCCATGCGGCGCGTGCTTGGAATTGCCGGTGTGGCGTGCGGGCTCGGTCGAGGGCATTGCGGTCAATGGTATGGAACGGTGGCTGTGGCAAAAACGCCGGCGACATGCGCGGGACCGCCTGCGTTCAACAACAAGAAGACCCCGGGAGCAGCTCCCGGGATCGGAACGCGATGTCGGCTATATCCGGCGCACTCTCTACATGCCGCGCTTGTGATGTCTTAGCAAGCGCCCCCGGCGCGGAGCCGCTATGCGGGTTGTGCCCCGGACGCGGTGCGCCTGTGCCCCGGGCGCGCCGCGCGGAGGCTCGACGCACTATGCCCCGGACGCGCCGCGGCGCGGAGCGCAGCGGAGTGACGCGGTGCAGATCCGGGGCCCCGGTTTCTTCTGAGTGAGAATGGTGATGAGTGAGAAAGCGGGGTCCCGGG
>Ga0310811_10001890_pt1 | contig 26018 bp, 23 predicted proteins | sample YCmetagenome_FD_207642 | JGI IMG/M metagenome (GOLD analysis project Ga0310811, IMG submission 207642) | Soil microbial communities from experimental microcosm in Duke University, North Carolina, United States - YC | ecosystem: Engineered > Artificial ecosystem > Soil microcosm > Unclassified ... | reverse complement strand
CGAGGCTTCATCGTCCGCCCTGGCCGGGATGCGTCCTTTCACCCCCCAAAGGGTGTCAGACTTAGCCGTACCTATGCGACCTCCGACGCACATTCTCGTGGTCAACGGCGTGAAGGTCCGCCAGCCGGTGTTCGTGGTCGCCGCCCCGCACTCCGGAGCGGGCCTCTTGGGCCGTGCCTTGAAACGATCACCTGGCTTCCACCTGACGATGGGCCGCGGGCCTGTCGCGCGGGTGGTCTACGCCTTCGCCCGGAGGCCGTCGATCGCGCGCAGCGGCGGGGCGCCGACCGTGATCCGCGACGTGCTGGCCGAGGCCTGGCAGGTCGTGCCCGGAGCCTGCACGGAGTGCACCGCGACCTGCCGGGAGGCGGGCGGCGTCATCGGTGCCGGGCCCTGCGTGGGAACGGCGAACATCACCAGGTTCGGGGACGCCAGCCCCGATCTCCTCTACAGCTCGCCCGTGCTGCTCCAGGCCTTCACCGACGCCCGGATCATCCAGATCATCAGGGACGGCCGCGACGTCGTCACCGACATGCTCGACGACCCCGCCTCGATGACCTGGTTCAAACCCCACATGCTCAGCGAGGACGCGGAGTTCCCCAACCCGTTCCTCGGCGTCAAGTCCGCCGAGCACCGCGACCGGTGGAACGCCATGGCCCCGGCGGGCAAGTGCGCCCTGCGCTGGCGCAGCGCCGTACGGCTCAGCGCGACCCTGCGCAGGGAGGTGCCCAAGGAACAGTTGCTCACCCTGCGCTATGAGGAGATGCTCGACTCCCCCGCCGAGACGAGCAAGGCCGTGTCGGAGTTCCTGGAGACCAGGGTCTCCACCATCGCCCTGTACGGCACGGCCGCCCCCAAGCCCGGCAGGTGGCGCAAGGCCCTGGCGCCCGCGGACGCCGAACTCGTCGAGAAGGTCGCCCGCGAGGAGCTCACCCGCCTGGGCTACCTGTGAGGTCCGGGCTGCCGGTGAACTGGGTGCGGTACAGCTCCGCGTAGACGCCGTCCCGCTCGAGCAGCGAGTCGTGGTCTCCGCGCTCCACCACCTTCCCGTCCTCGATCACCAGGATCGTGTCGGCCTCGCGGATCGTGGACAGCCGGTGGGCGATCACCAGGGAGGTCCGCCCATGGAGGGCCGACTTCAGCGCCTTCTGCACCGCGGCCTCGGACTCGGAGTCGAGATGGGCGGTGGCCTCGTCGAGGACCACGACCCGGGGCGCCTTCAGCAGGAGCCGGGCCAGGGCGATCCGCTGCTTCTCCCCGCCCGACAACCGGTAGCCCCGGTCGCCCACGACCGTGTCGAGCCCCTCGGGCAGGCCGCCGACCAGGTCGGAGATCTGCGCCGCGCGCAGCGCCTCCCAGATCTCCTCGTCGGTCGCCTCCGGCCGGGCATAGCGGAGGTTGCTGCCGATCGTGTCGTGGAACAGGTGGGCGTCCTGCATGACGACGCCGACGGTGTCCCGGATGCTCGCCAGCGTGGCGTCGCGGACGTCCGTGCCGTTGATCCGGACGGCGCCCTCGTCGACGTCGTAGAGCCGGGACACGAGTGAGGTGAGCGTGGTCTTGCCCGCTCCCGAGTGGCCCACGAGGGCCACGAGCTCACCTGGCCGCGCCGTGAACGTCACACCCTTGAGCACTTCCTGCGACGGCCCCGTGTCAGGCCGGGCCACCGACTCCAGGGACGCCAGCGACACCTCCGAGGCCGCCGGGTAGCGGAACCGGACGTCGTCGAACTCGATCGTCACCGGCCCGTCCGGGATCGGCGCGGCGCCGGGACGCTCGGCGACCATCGGCTTGAGGTCGAGGACCTCGAAGACCCGGTCGAAGCTCACCAGCGCGGTCATCACGTCCACGTGGACGTTGGACAGACTCGTCAGCGGACCGTAGAGCCGCATGAGCAGGGACGACATGGCCACCAGCGTGCCGAGCGCGAAGAAGCCCGAGACGGCCAGCTGGCCGCCGAGACCGTAGACGAGCGCGGTTGCGAGCGCGGCGACCAGGCCGAGCGCGATCCGGAACACCGCGCCGTACATCGCGACGATGATGCCCACGTCGCGGACCCGTCCGGCCCGCTGGCCGAAGTGGAGCGCCTCGTCCTCCGGCCTGCCGTACAGCTTGGCGACCATGGCGCCGGCGACGTTGAAGCGCTCGGTCATCACCGAGCTCATCTCCGCGTCGAGCTGCATCTGCTCACGGGTGAGCTTCGACATCCGGCGGCCGACCCACTTCGCGGGGAAGATGAAGATCGGCAGCAGGACGAGCGCGACCACCGTGATCTGCCACGAGAGCACGAGCATGGCGCCGAGCACCATGACCAGGCTCACCACGTTGGATACCACGGACGACAGCGTGGTGGTGAGCGCCCGCTGGGCCCCGATGACGTCGCTGTTCAGCCGGGAGACCAGAGCGCCGGTCTGGGCGCGCATGAAGAACGCCACCGGCATGCGCTGCACGTGGTCGAAGACCTCGGTGCGCAGGTTGTAGATCAGGCCCTCGCCGATCCGCGCGGAGAACCACCGCTGGACCAGGCCGAGCCCGGCGTCGAGGACGGCGAGCGCGCCGATGGCGCCGGCCAGCCAGAGCACCACGTCGGCCCGCTTGGGGACGATGCCGTCGTCGATGATCGCCTTCATCAGAAGCGGGTTGGCGATCACGATCACGGCGTCGACCACGACGAGCGCGAGGAAGCCGACGATCTGCTTCTTGAACGGACTGGCGTAGCGCGCGATCCGGCGAACCGTCCCAGGCGCGATCCGCTCCTTGACGACCGAACTGTCACGCCGGAGAGATCGCATCACCTGTGGGCCGTAGCCACCACTCATCGCCATATATGTTGTTCCTCCCGCTGCTGAAGCACGCGGAGGATACCCCCGATTCCCGCGTCAGCTGGAGGCGAACAGTGCCCTGATGCGCGCCGCCTGCTCGGTGCGCTCGGCGACCGACTGCTCCTCCAGCGTCCGTGCGGGCGCCCCCTGCAGGAGCCGCTTGGTCGCCGTCGCGGCCGCACGGTCGGTGGCCAGCAACGCCGTCGCCAGATCCTGTACGGCCTGCGCCAGTTCGTCCCGCGGCACGGCCATCTCCGCCAGGCCGAGTTGCAGGGCCTCGGCCGCGCCGACGGTGCGCGCGGTCAGGCAGATCTCGATCGCCCGCGGAACACCGACGAGCTCCACGAGCGGCTTGGTGCCCGTCAGGTCGGGAACCAGCCCGAGGGCGGGCTCCTTCATGCAGAACTTCACGTCGTCGGCGACGATCCGGAGATCGCACGACAGGGCCAGCTGGAACCCCGCACCGATGGCGTGGCCCTGAACCGCGGCGATGGACACGATGTCGGGACGGCGCAGCCAGAGAAAGCCGCGCTGATATTCCGCGACCTGCCGCTGGAACGCGTCGTCGTCGAGTGTGGCGACGGTCGCGAGCGAATGCTGCCCGGGAGTTCCTCCGGACGTGAACATGCCCAGGTCGAGCCCCGCCGAGAAGGACGGCCCCTCACCTCGGACCACGACGACTCTCACCTGTCCCGGCAGGTACTCCCCGATCCGGGCCAGTGCCGACCATGTCGCGGACGTCTGAGCGTTCCGCTTGCCAGGCCGGTCCAGAATGATCGTCGCGATCTCGCCGTCCACCTCGAAGCGCAGCCCGATCTCAGCCAGCTCAGCCGCCGAGATCGTCTCCGTGCCAGGCGAGTCGTTCCCCCCGACGATGTCACCGGCATCGAGGACCGTGTCCCCGTGGCCGTCCACCGTCTGAGCCGACTCCCTGTTCCCCCCAAGATCCGCTTCCGCCATCGCCTGCCCCTGTTCCCCTCGAGTGGGCCTCGCCTCGCACGGTCGGTCCGGTGCGGCGTCCCGTCCGTGCGTGGCTCGCCCTCTTCTCCCACGGTCGCGTCGAGCCTACCGAACATCATTCGGTCAGCGGACGCGACCGCTTCGGCTGCGGGAACGAGCGGCTGCGGTCGCGCGTTGTGAGGCGGATCTCTAGCGCTTGGACTTGCCTCGGGTGGCCCCGCCGCGTCCGCGCAGAGTCACGCCGGACTCGCTGAGGATGCGGTGGATGAACCCGTACGACCGACCGGTCGAAGCGGCCAGGGCGCGGATGCTCTCACCCGCGGAATAGCGCTTCTTGAGATCACCGGCCAGCTTTTCGCGGTCGGCTCCGGTCACCCGGGTGCCTTTCTTCAGAGTCTCAGCCACGAGTACCTCCTGTAGTGCCAGACTTCCGCAGCGTTACTTAGGCCATGATCAGTCATTTCGGCGCGATCGGCTACCTACTCCATGGGAAAAGATCCCTACCCGCTCAAATTAAGATCAGGCAAGTGCCACAAGATCGGAAAATTCGTCGCTCCACGCGTCTTCCACCCCGTCGGGGAGCAGGATCACCCGATCCGGGCGCAACGCCTCCACAGCGCCCTCGTCGTGCGTGACCAGCACGATCGCGCCCACGAAGGAGCTGAGCGCCGACAGCACCTGCTCCCGGGAGGCCGGGTCGAGGTTGTTGGTGGGCTCGTCGAGGAGCAGAACGTTGGCGCTCGACAACACCAGCGTCGCCAGCGCCAGACGGGTCTTCTCGCCTCCGGACAGGACTCCGGCGGGCTTGTCCACGTCGTCGCCGGTGAACAGGAATGAGCCGAGCACCTTGCGCAGGTCGACGTCGGCCAGATCCGGGCCCGCCGACCGCATGTTCTCCAGGACCGTCCGATCCCCGTCGAGCGTCTCGTGCTCCTGGGCGTAGTAGCCGACCCTGAGGCCGTGGCCGGGCCGCACCTCGCCCGTGTCCGGCTTCTCGATGCCCCCCAGGATGCGCAGCAGCGTGGTCTTCCCTGCTCCGTTGAGGCCCAGGATGACGACCCGCGAGCCCCGGTCCACCGCGGCGTCGACGTCGGTGAACACCTCGAGCGAGCCGTACGACTTGGACAGGCCCTGCGCGGTCAGCGGGGTCTTGCCGCAGGGGGCCGGCTCGGGGAAGCGCAGCTTGGCCACCCGGTCGGTGCGCCGCACGGTCTCGACGCCTGCCAGCATGCGCCTGGCCCTGCGCTCCATGTCCTGCGCCGCCTTGGCCTTGGTGGCCTTGGCCCGCATGCGGTCGGCCTGCGAGAGCAGCACGGACGCCTGCTTCTCCGCGTTGGCGCGCTCCCGCTTGCGGCGCTTCTCGTCGGTCTCCCGCTGGGCCAGGTAGGCCTTCCACCCGACGTTGTAGGTGTCGATGACGCAGCGGTTGGCGTCGAGGTGCAGTACGCGGTTTACCGTCGCTTCAAGAAGGTTGACATCGTGGCTGATCACGACCAAGCCGCCCTGGTGCGAACGCAAAAAATCACGAAGCCACGTGATCGAGTCCGCATCGAGGTGGTTTGTGGGCTCGTCCAGAAGGAGAGTCTCCGCCCCGCTGAAAAGAATGCGGGCCAGTTCGACCCTCCTGCGCTGCCCTCCGGACAGGGTCGCCAGGGGCTGTCCGAGCACCCGGTCGGGCAGGCCGAGACTCGACGCGATCGACGCCGCCTCCGCCTCCGCCGCATAACCTCCGAGGACGTGGAGGCGGTCCTCCAGACGCCCGTAGGCGCGCACCGCCTTGTCCCGGACGCGGGTGTCGTCGGCCGCCATCCCCTTCTCGGCCTCGCGGAGCTCGCGGAGCACCTCGTCGAGCCCCCGGGCGGACAGGATGCGATCGCGGGCGAGCACCTGGATGTCACCGGCGCGGGGGTCCTGCGGCAGGTAACCGACGTTGCCGGTGATCGTCACCGTGCCCTCGGCGGGCATGCCCTCGCCGGCGAGGACCTTGGTGAGGGTGGTCTTTCCCGCGCCGTTGCGGCCGACGAGGCCGATCTTGTCGCCGGGGTTCACCCGGAACGAGGCACTCTCGATGAGCAGCCGGGATCCGGCGCGCAGTTCAACATCAGTCGCGATAATCATGATTTGGGGAACACTCCCGGGAAGATGGGGTCAGGATCGGCGGGATGTCGATCAGTCGGGAGCGCGCATACACGTCATTGTAGGGGCAGCTGCACCCGAGGCACCTGTCCCGCCGTCCGCCTGACCTCCCGCCCCGATCGTGGGGATCTCAGCCCTCGGGGTCGAGCACCCGGATCCGCACCGCGCGGAACAACGCGGGAGTGCCCTCCAGGACGGCCAGTTTCGGGTCGGGCACCGGCAGGAAGACGCCGGACTCGAGCGCGAAGACCGGTGCGAGGCGCCTGTCCCCGCGCAACTCGTCGATCGCCCGCCGGTCGCCGCCGAGCACGACGGCGTCGAGTCCCTCCGCACGGGGGGCGAGCACCCGGGCCGCCACGTCGGCGGCCGCCGCCAGCGCCTCGGACGACTGCTTCTCCCTGCGCCTGGCGAAACGCTGCTGCGACCAGCCTCCGGCGGCGCTGCGCCCGTGGACGAGCCGCGATCCCACCTTCGAGGTCACCAGCCGCTCCCCCTCGAACACCCCGGCCGCGTAGCCCCCGAGGCGGACGAGCAGGACACCGACCGTGCGCTTCCTCTGGGCATGTGCGACGAGCGCGCCGGCCGGCCCCTCCCCCACGCCGGGAGAATCGTCGCGGCCGAGAGGCGGGAAGGGGACGTGACACTCGGCCGCCGAGCCGTCGGCGGCGTCGAGCCGTACCAGGCCGGGACCGGCGGTCGCCTCGACGGCACCGTGCCGCTCCGCGAAACCCCGGATCCACCCCGCGAGCCGCTCAGGCGCGACCGTCACCCATCGTCCGCCGCCCGCGGCCGGCCGTGCCGTCATGACAGCAGAGATTACCCGTCATCCGTAGGCTCTGTCGGCCCTCACCAGGCATGACGGCCATCGGTCAAGCCCCGCAGGAGCCATCTCAACATATGGGGAAATATGGGTGAATTCTGCTTCCCGGGGCTGATGTGACCGATCAGTAAGGTTGAGAATTCAATACGTGTCGGTCCCCTCACCTTCGGCGGCTCCGCCTGCCATGTCACAGGCCCAGACCGCCCCGGACGCCTCAACGTCCGGAAGTCACCGCGCGCCCGGCCTGGACGCGCCGGCGCCCAGCCGACCTTACGGCGCGACCGCTCCCGCACCGGAGCCGTCGGCGTCCCGCCCGTACGGCGCGGCCGTGCCGGGTACGGACGCACCTCCGGCCGGTCGTCACTCCGGAGCGGTCCAGCCCGGGTTCGAGATGCCGGGATTCGACATTCCCGGCACCCCCGGCCGACCGCAGTTCATCCCGATCATCGATCTCGACACCGGGGGCGTCATCGCGGTCGAGGTGATCGCGTCCACCATCGGCGGGCCGGTCGCCGGCGTCGCCGGGACCGTCAACGGCGTGCTCGCGGCCGCGCAGGAGGAGGCGCTTCTACCCCTTCTGCTGCCCATCCCCGTCTCCGCCGTGCTCGGCGGGTCCGCGGGGCTCGCGCCGCTCCACGAGGCACTGCGCGCGACCAACCGGCGGCCCCGCGAGGTGATCCTGGTCATCGAGGGAGACGTCTCCCCCGGCGACCGGCGGTATCTCCTGTCCGGGATAGAAGGCCTGCGGGCCGTCGGCTACCTGATCGCGTTCGGGGGTCTCGGTTCCTCCTACGTCCCGCTCGAACTGGTCGCCGACGCCTCGCCGTACGTGATCCTCATCTCCCAGGACGTGGTCGAGCGCGGGCCGCGCGACCCCCGCAGGAGCGGGCTGGCCGAGTCGCTGGTGACGCTCGCCAAGGGCATCGGGGCGCACGTCCTGGCACCCGGCGTCCGTGACGAGACCCAGTTGGGCGCGGTGCGCGGCTGGGGCATCAGGCTCGCGCAGGGCCCGCTGCTCGCCCCCGCCGACTGGCGGCCGTCCCTCGGCCACAGCCGCGTCCACGTGCCGCTGCCGCTCGCCGAGACGACTCCGGCCAACGCGATGCTGGGCCCGCGGGTCCAGGAGTTCCTGCTTCCGGCCGTGACCCTTCCCATGGAGGCCTCGGCCGAGGACGTGATGTCCGCGCTCAGCTCGGAACCGTCCATCACGAGCATCATCCTCGTGGACGAATACCAGCGGCCGCAGGGCAGCATCGACCGCAGCCGCTTCCTGCTGTTCATGGCCGGCGCGTACGGCCACGCCCTGCACGCCAGGAAACCGGCCCACCGTCTCGCCGACACCGCCAAGGTGGTGCCGAAGACCACCCCCGCGATAGCCGCGATGCAGGTGGCCGGTCGTGACAACGCCCGGGTCTACGACGACCTCGTGGTCGTGGACGAGGTCGGCAGGTGCATGGGCATCGTCAGGGTCGGCGACCTGATCCGCCACGTCGCCGACATGCAGGCGAGCCACTGAGGCCCCTCGCCGGGGCGGGAGCGCGAGGTCAGAGCCAGCCCTGGGCCTGAGCCTTCTGCACCGCCTCGATCCGGTTGCGGGCCCCCGTCTTCTGGATCGCCGACGACAGGTAGTTGCGGACGGTCCCCTCCGACAGGTGCAGCCGCCCGGCGATGTCGTTGATCGTCGAGCCGTCCACGGCGGCGCTCAGGACCTCGCGCTCCCGCGGGGACAGCGGATTGGGCCCGGCGCTGAGCGCGGCGGCGGCCAGACCGGGGTCGATGACGCGCTCACCGGCCAGGACCCGCCTGATGGCGGCGGCCAGCTCGCGCGCGGGGCTGTCCTTGACGAGGAACGCCGACGCTCCGGCCTCCATGGCCCGGCGCAGGTAGCCGGGCCGCGCGAACGTGGTGAGGATCATCACGTGGCACCCGGGGACCTCGCGGCGGATCTCCCCCGCGGCGGTGATGCCGTCGCTGCCGGGCATCTCGATGTCCAGCAGCGCCACGTCGGGCCTCGTGGCCGTGGCCACGACGACAGCCTCGTCGCCGGTCGCGGCCTCTCCCACCACTTCGATGTCGGGCTCGAGGCTCAGCAGAGAGGCGAGGGCTCCCCGGATCATGCTCTGGTCCTCCGCCAGTATCACGCGGATCACGGGCCCCAACCTACCGCTCAGACCGGGACGGGCTGCCCGGCCTCCGGCTCGGCGGGCTGGCGCGGTACGACGACCCGCAGGCGGAACCCGGCGGCCGCCGGTTCCGCCTCGACGGAGCCGCCGGCCGCGCCCACCCGCTCCATCAGGCCCGTCAGGCCGCTGCCCGGCTGGTACGGCCCGGAGACGCCGTTGTCGGCGACCTCCAGCAGCGCGCCGGCCTTGCCGTACGTCAGGGTGATCTCGCAGCGCGTCGCCCGGGCGTGCCGTACGACGTTCGTCACCGACTCACGCACGGCCCAGCCGAGCAGCCCGTCGAGCGTGTCGGGCAGCGGGGTCCCCGACGTGCGCACGGTGAGCTCGACCCCCGCGGCGGCCAGCGCCGACCTGGCGCCGTCGATCTCCTCGGAGAAACAGCGCCGGCGGTACCCGGTGACGGCCTCGCGGACTTCGACCAGCGCCTGCCTGGCCACGGACTCGATGTCGGCCACTTCCTGGATCGCGCGCTCGGAGCCCTGCTCGGCCAGCCTGCGGGCGAGCTCGCTCTTCAGCACGATGAGGGACAGGCTGTGCCCGAGCAGGTCGTGCAGGTCACGGGCGATCCGCAGGCGTTCCTCGTTGACCGCCAGCCGGCCGACCTCCTTCTGCGCCTGCCGCACCTGGAAGACGAGCAGCCGGGTGTTGCGCACTCCCATGAACAGCAGGCCGAGGGTCAGAACCTCCATCACGAGCAGGGCCAACGTGCCCTTGTCCGCCCCCTCGACCAGGCCTACGACGACCACGATCACCACCATGCCCCCGACGGCGGGCAGCGCGGCGCGCGGGGGCAACCCCATCGAGTAGATGACGGTCACGTAGATGGGCAACGCGAGCCAGCCGGCGCCGAAGACCAGCGGATATCCCACCGCCATGGCCGTGAGAACGCCGAGCAGCGGCACGGTCAGCGGGTTCCGCTCGTCCTGGTCGTCGGGCGCGGTCAGCACCGTCGTCACGTACGTGGCCACGAAGGCGACCAGCGCCACGACCTGCCAGACGGCCTCGGCGAACGGCACCTTTCCCTTGACGATGTCGACCACCGGATAAAACAGGTAGACGAGGCCGAACATGATGCCGATCAACCGTCGCCACCGGGACGACCTGGCGTCCATCGCACCGAACGTCAAGGTGCGGCTGAACCAGCTCATCCTTCCGCCTCCTGTCCGTGACCTCGCCGGGCGCCGTCTGCCGCTGTCCATGGTCTCCGCCTCGCCCGGCTTCGCCGTACGGGCGTCGTGCGCGCCGGCCGCCCAGCCGTCAGGCGCGGACCGTCGCCCGGCGATAGGCGAGGACGGCGAGGGCGCCGAGTGCGACCGCCCAGCCGGCGATCCCGAGGACGGCGGAGGTCTCCGGGGCGTCGCCCGCCACGATGTTCCATCCGATGCTCGCGTAATCGTAGGACGGCAGAACGTGGGCGATCGACTTCATGGCGGACGGCATGATGTCAACAGGGAACCACAGCCCTCCGAGCAGGGCCAGCCCGAACATCCCGATCATGGCGACGGGCTGCGCGGTGTCCGGAGGCAGGAGCGAGCCGATCGTCAGGCCGAGGGCCACGAAGGGGATCACGCCGATCCACAGGGCGCCGATGAGCCCGAACCACTCGCCCACGGGAAGCGACACGTGCTGGGTCAGCACCGCCGCCAGCCCCACGAGCAGCAGGGACGGCAACACCAGAACCATGGACGCGATGAGCTTGGTGGTGATGATCGCCCAGCCCGGCAGCGGGGTGATCTGAAGCTGGCGCAGCCAGCCGCTCTGCCGCTCCTGGGCCCACGGCACCGCGCTGGACATGATCGACGCGGCGAGCGCGCCGTACGCGGCCATGGAGACCATGAGGATCACGCTGGCCTTGACGCCCGTCGCCTGGTCGACCTCCGACCCCCACAGGTTGGAGTAGAGGAGGTAGAAGACGACGGGGAAGACGACCACGAAGATGACGTACCGCTTGTTGCGGAACATGCGCAGCAGTTCGATCTTCAGGTAGTGCTGCATGGTCAGGACTCCTTGGTGAGAGCGAGGAAGGCGTCTTCCAGATCGGCCCCGTGGATCTGGAGGTCGCGGACGTCGAGGGTGGTCTTTCGGTAGAGGGCCTCGACGGTGGCGTCCGGGTCGCCCGTCCTGACCGTGACGCGGTCCGCCTGGATCTCCACGGCGGAGACTCCGGGGAGCGCGTCGAGCCCGGCGGCCGACTGGCTGCCGAGGCGGAAGCTCACCGCGTGCCCGGCGACACCCGACTTGATCTCCGCGGCGGTGCCGTCCGCGACGACCTGGCCGCGGGCGATGACCACGACCCGGTCGGAGTTCTCGTCCGCCTCCTCCAGGTAGTGGGTGGCGAACACGATCGTCCTGCCCTGGGCCGCGTAGGCCCGCATGTTGTCCCAGAAGGACCGGCGCGACTCGACGTCCATCGCGGCCGTCGGCTCGTCCAGCAGGAGGAGCTTGGGTCCGCCGGCGATGGCCAGGGCGAACCGCACCCGCTGCGTCTGGCCGCCGGACAGCTTGTCCGCCCTCCGCCCCGCGAGATCGGTCAGGTCCGCCATCCGCAGCACCTCGTCGAGGGGCAGCGGGTCGGGATAGAGCCGGCGGATGAAGTCGACGGACTCCCTGACGGTCAGCTCGGGGATCAGCGAGCCCTCCTGCAGCATCGCGCCGATGTCCCCGCGGGTGACCGCCTGGTCCGGGCCGTTCCCGAAGACCTTGATGTCACCGCTGGTCGGGCGGAGCAGCCCCAGCAGCATGTTGATGGACGTCGACTTGCCCGCGCCGTTCGGCCCGAGGAGGGCGACGGTGCTTCCTATCGGGATGTCCAGCGTCAAGCCGTCCACGGCGACGACGTCGCCGTACTTCTTGGTGACGCCGCTGAAGGCGATGGCGTTCATGACGTCAACGCTAGGCAAACGCCCGGTAGATCATCAGTGCCACGCCTCCGGCCTTCACGGTGACATTTGTCAGGCGCCCGGTTCGCCGTCCGTGCCGGAGCATAGGGTTCCCGACGAGAGACGTTCCTCACCGCGCTGGCCGGCGAACCCGTGGCCATGAGCGGCCCGCACGGCGAATGGATGGACTGGCTGCCGGCCTAGTGCCGCGGCGAGATCACCGCGGTCGTCCGAGGCTCGCCATGAGCCCGGCGGCCTCGTCAGGAGCGGGCAGCCCTTCAAGATCCCCCAGCGTCTCCACGACCCGCCCTGCGAGGAGGCTGCCGATGCGGGCGGCCCGCTCGGTGCTCGCCCCGGACAGTCTGGCGGCCAGGTATCCGCCGAGGAGGGCGTCGCCGGCGCCGACCGGATCGCGCACATGGCGGGCCGTGCTCGGCACATGTACCGGGCGGCCGTCGCCGTCCCGGCACCAGACGCCCTCCGGCCCCGCCTTCAGCACCACCTCGGTTCGCTGAGGCACCGAGGCGAACACGGCCTCTGGCGCCGTTTCTCCGAACAGCGGGCCCGCCTCGTCCTGGCCGAGGACCAGCAGGTCGGTCACCTCGAGCAGGTCCCTCACCGCGACGATCACCTGATCCTGGCGGCCGAGCGTGGGACGCAGGTTGGGATCGACGACGAGCAGCGCCCCCGCCTCGGCCGCCGTCGTGCCGAGGGTTCTGACCAGTTGTTCGGGCCCCTCCCCCAGCGCGACCGTGACTCCGCTCACCACCAGCGCCCGCGGACGGCTCTCGATGATCCCCTTCGCGTCGGTCTCATCCATGACCGAGGCGGCCGACCCCGACCGGTAGTAATGCACCCTGCGCCGCCCGTCGGGACGCATGTCCTTGAAGAACACGCCGGTCGGGAATCCCCCATCACGCTTCATCAGTCCCGTGCCGACGCCCAGCGTCCGGACCGCCGCGATCACCCGGTCGCCGAACGGGTCGTCCCCCACACGTGAGGCGAACGACGCGCTCAGGCCCAGCCGGGCGATCGCCGCGCAGACATTCAGCTCGGCGCCCGCGACGTGGACGCCGAGCCGGTCGGCCGATGCCAGATCACCACCTGGCTCGGGCTGGAGCAGCACCATGGCCTCTCCGACGCCGACCACGTCCGGGCGGCCCGCGACCGCACTCACAGGAACCTCGCCCGGAGGTCGGGGCGGAGGAAGGCCGCGGGAGAGGCGACGCTCAGCCCACCGTCAACCGGCAACGTGGCGCCGGTGATGAAGGAGGCGGCCGGCGACGCCAGGAATGCCACTGCCTCGGCCACCTCATCGGGCAGTCCCGTACGGCCGAGGGGATAACCATCGGCCGCCCGCTCCATCCCCTCACCGCCGATCAGACCGGGCGCCACGACATTCGCCCTGATCCCGGCCGGGCCGTACTCGAGCGCCACCTGGCGGATCAGCGCGTCGAGGCCGCCCTTGGCGGCTGCGTAGGCGGGCACACCCGGCGCGGCGAGGAAGGAGTTCACCGATCCCACCGCGACCACGGCTCCTCCTTCCGGAAGGTGCGGCAGGGCCGTACGGCACAGGTGGAACGCCGCGTCGAGGGTCGCCCCGATGGCCGAGCGCCACTGCGCGTCGGTGGTCCGGATGACCGGCGCCACGGGCATGGCCGCGGTGGCGAGCACGAGCACGTCGAGACGGCCCAGCGTCTCGACCGCGGACTCGACGAGCAGGCCCGCCTGACCCGGGTCGGAGCAGTCGGCCACCACGAAGGACTCGTAGGAGCCGGCACCACACGGTTCGAGCCCGGCGCCCACCACCCGGTCGCCGCGGGAGGCGAACAACGCCGCGATGGCCAGTCCGATCGGCGAGTTGCCCCCTGCCAGCAGCACGCCGCGGCTCATCGGCCCCGCAGCGTCCACGTGGTCCCCGCTCATCGGACGGCCACCTCCGGAAGGACGGCGAGCACCTCGGTGAGAGCGGCCCGGCTTCCGGCGTCGAGGGCCCTGGCCGGCAGCCGCACCGTGGCCGACGCGATGAGTCCGCGCCGCACCAGGACCTCCTTGTGCACCGCCCAGGCGATTCCCGGCTGCATGCCGAAGCGGATCAACGGCAGCAGCTTCGTGAAAGCGGCGGCCGCCTCGGCGGTCCGCCCGTCGCGCCACTCGGCGAGCACCGGAGCGAGCAGGTCGGTGAACTCGCAGGCGGGCATGGTCCCCGTCGCGCCCCGCGCGTACTCCTCCAGGCAGAACAGCGCGTTCTGACCGCCGAACACCGCGAAGTCCCCGGGGACGCGGGCGGACACCGCACCGATCTTCGGAGCGGTCGGCGGCGCCTCGACCTTGACCGACGTGACGCCTTCGAGCCCGCTCAGCTCCACGATGAGGCTCTCCGGCATGCTGACCCCGGTGGCGCCGGGCGCGTCCTGGACCATGACGCCGGCTCCGGACCGCGCCGCGATCTCCCCGTAGAAGTCGACGAGCTGGCCGGCTGACGCCTTCACCAGGTACGGCGGGAGCACCATGAGCGCGTCCGCCCCGCCTTCGGACGCGCTCAGCGCCTGCTCCAGCGCCGTGGCCGTACTCGTGGCGCCCACCCCCGCCACGACGGGCACGGCCCCCGCCACGACGTCACGGACCTCGCGAAGGATCACCCCGCGCTCGGCGGCGGTCAGCGCGAAGCCCTCGCTGGCCATGCCGAACAACGCGACTCCGTCGGCGCCCGAGGCGAGCTGCCACTCCGTCAGCCTGCGCAGGCCGGACAGGTCGAGGGTGCCGCGCTCGGTGAAGGGGGTGGCAAGGATCGGGATCAGTCCGGACAGGGGCACTTACGACTCCTTTGCTAGTGCGGTGACGACGTCGAGATCGACGTCCACGCCGAGGCCCGGCCCTTCGGGCAGGGGAAGGCTTCCGGCTCCGCCACGTAGCGGAGCCCGGAGGATCGTCTGAGCCACCTCGAAGCTGGTCGGCTGGTACTCGAAGAACGCCAGGTTCGGCAGGGCCGCGCTGACGTGCAGCCCGGCCGCCATCGCGACGCCGAGGCCGGTCGAGTGGTGCGGCGCGACGCGGACGTGACGGGCCGCCGCCAGCTCGGCGATGGAGATCAGCTCGGTGATGCCGGTGCGGGCCACGTCGGGCTGGGCCAGGTGCAGGGCCCGTCTCCCCAGCCAGTCGGCGAACTCGTAGCGGTTGCGCAGCGACTCGCCCACGGCGATCGGCAACTCCGCCCGGGCGGCGAGCTCACGGTGGCCCTCGACGTCCTCCGGGGCGAGTGGGGCCTCCAGGAAGAGCGCTCCCCGTTCCGCCAGGCCACGCGCGAGCCGTACGGCCTGGGGGAGTTCGTAGACCCAGTGCGCGTCGACCGCGACCTTGAGCCCCGACGCGGCCACGGCGTCCACGGTGGCGAGGTCTTCCGCGACGCCATGACCGAGATGCAGTTTCACCGTCGTCGCGCCGCGCGCGACCCATTCGGCGGCCAGCTCCGCCCGCTCCGCGTCGGTCTGCCTGGGCAGGCCGCTCACGTACACCGGGACGTCGTCGACGAATGCCCCGCCGAGCAGTTCGGCCACCGGACGCCCGGTGAGCCGCCCGGTCAGGTCCCACAACGCGATGTCGACGGCCGCCAGGGCGTCGGCCTGGTGGCCGGTCAGGTGGCCGCGTTCGCGCATGAGTCCGGACAGGCGGTCCCACAGGGGCCGGACGCGGGTCGGATCCTCGCCGATCAGGGCGGGAGCGAGCAACCGCTCGACGATCGCGGCGGGCACCTCGGGCGCGACGGGGGCGAGGGCCTCGCCCCAGCCGGTGGTCCCGTCGTCGCACGTGATGCTGACGAGGAGCGTCTCGAACCGGGCCGAGTAGAGGCTGCGCCACGGCGGCCGGACGAAGTAGGTGTCCTCCTGGACGGGGGTCCCGAGGTACGCGTCGCTGTGCCGGATCTTCACCGGATGACAGCGCACCTCTCTGATCCGTTGGGGTTGACGGCCTTGCAACATATGCGTAACCATCCCACATAGCGCAAGCGACGTGCAATGGAGACAGAGTGGCTTCCGATCAGAGCAACAACCAGAGCGTAGAACGGGCGATCTCCGTCCTGCGGGCGTTCCTGAGCGGCCGGTCCGAGCTGCGCGTGTCGGATGTCGCCAGGGCCACCGGCCTCGGCGTCTCGACCGCGTCCCGGCTGCTTGCGACGCTCGAAACCCTGGAGTTCGTCGAGCGGGACGAGGTGAGCGGCCTCTATCGGCTGGGCACCGCGCCGATCACGCTGGGCGGCGTCGCGCTCAATCAGAATGCGGTGCACCGGGAGGCCCGCCAGGTGGCCCAGGATCTGGCCGCGACGCTCGGGCTGGGCGTGAACGTGGCGATCCGGCGCGCGGACTCCATGTTCTACCTGCTGAACTTCGAGGGACGGCTTGCCCCCCGCTCGTTCGTGCTCACCGGGCAGCGCAAACCGCTGTATGCCACGGGCATCGGCAAGTGCCTCCTCCTGGGCCTCGGAGCGGACGAGCGCAGGGAGCTGCTCCCGGAGGCGGAGATGCAACCGTTCACCCCTCATACGATCACCACGCACGCGAGGTTGGACCAGGAGCTGGCCACAGTGGGCGGCCGCGGTTACGCCACCGAGACGGAGGAACTGGCCTTCGGCCGCGCGTGCGTCGCCGCCCCGATCCGCGGACAGGCGGGCGACATCGTCGCCGCCATCTCGATCTCCGGGCCGCTGTCGGCCATCGACCTGCCGTCCAAGGAGGACGAACTGGCCCGCACCATCATCGAGACCGCCGACTCCGTCAGCATCGGCCTCGGCTACGTCGGTCCCGTGCGCGCCTTCGCCGTGAGCCCGACATGAGGGCCGGAAGGCTGACCAACGGCCAGTTCGCCTGGCTGCTCATGCTCCCGGCCCTGGCCCTCTTCCTCGCGATCATCGCCTACCCGCTCATCTCGTCTGTGGTGACGGGCTTCTTCGAACAGAGCCTGGTCCGGCCCGGCCGCGCGTTCACCGGCCTGGCCAACTTCGCCGACGTGCTCGGCGGCGACTTCTGGCCGGTCCTGCGCAACACCCTGGTATTCACCGCCGGGGCCACGATCGTGCCCTTCTTGATCGGATACGCCCTGGCCCTTGCACTCAACGCCGGGATCAGAGGCAGCGGCCTGATGCGCGGGCTGTTCCTGTTCCCGTGGGTGATCCCCGGCGTCGTCGTGTCCTTCCTCTGGTTGTGGATCTTCAACGCGAACTATGGCGTCCTCAATGGGGTCCTGCTCCGGCTCGGGATCCTCGACGCACCGGTGAGCTGGCTGGGCGAGCCGGCCACCGCCATGATCGCCGTCATCGTCACCAAGAGCTGGGCGAGCTTTCCCTGGATCATGGTGATGTTGCTCGCCGGCCTGCAGACGATGCCGAAGGAACTACACGAAGCGGCCTCGGTCGACGGAGCCGGGGCGATCCGCCGCTTCATCTCGGTCACGCTCCCGCACATGAAGGGCATCGCGAGCATCGTCGTGCTGCTCGAGTTCATCTGGAACTTCCAGCACTTCGACACGATCTACGTGCTCACCGGCGGAGGGCCGGCCGGTGCGACCGAGACCTTCGCGGTCGCGGTCTACGACACCGCCTTCAAAGGCTTCGATCTGGGCCACGCGACCGCGCTCGGCGGCCTGTGGATGTTGCTGCTGCTCGTCCTCGTCGCCTTCTACCTGCGGCACGAGACGAAGGAACGCTCATGACCGTCACACTGCCGAGGCCCGCCACCCTCCCCAGGGAACGGGTACGCCGGAGGCTCAGGCCCGACCAGGCCCGTTCCCGCGTGGCCGCGTGGATCGCCGTCGCCGTCATCGGCCTGTTCGGCATGTTCCCGGTGTACTGGCTGATCGTGACCGCATTCACCCCCGACGACCGGGTGTTCAGTTTCCCGCCGTCCCTGTTCCCCTCCCGGATCACCCTGGATCACTTCGCCGACCTGGCGAAGAACGAGCAGCTCTTCGGCTATCTCGTGAACAGCGTGATCGTGTCGGTGATCACGGCGGTGCTGAGCGTCGTGGTGTCGGCGTACATGGCCTACGCCTTCTCGAAGTTCCGCTACCGCGGCCGCAAGTCGCTGATGCACCTCGTGCTGGCCTCGCAGATGTTCCCGCAGGCCCTGCTGCTCGTCACGCTGTACGCCGTCTTCAGCGCCGTCGGGCTGCTCGGAAGCTACACCGCGATGATCCTGTCGTTCACGACCTTCACGCTGCCGCTGTGCGTGTGGATGCTGAAGGGCATCTTCGACACGGTCCCCGGCTCGCTGATGGAGGCGGCCGCGATCGACGGGGCGTCGCGCTGGCGGACGCTGCACACGATCGTCCTTCCGCTGGCCGCGCCCGGGCTGGTGGCCGCAGGGCTCTTCGCCTTCGTGCGGGCGTGGAACGACTTCATCTTCGCCCTCACCCTCAGCAGCCCCGAACGGCAGACGCTGCCGCCGGGCCTGGTGCACACCTATCTCGGGGAGTTCCAAACCGCCTGGCCAGACCTCATGGCCGCGTCGTTCGTCGTCTCGCTTCCGGTCATCGCCGCCTTCATGTTCCTGCAGCGATACCTGGTCGGCGGCCTGACGGCGGGCGCGGTCAAGGGCTGAGCCCCCACCCCTCATCCTGAACATGGAGAAAGTCATGACGACCATGAACCGGCGGGACGCCCTGCGGCTGCTCGGGCTGTCCACCTTCGGTGTCGCGGCGCTCGCGGCCTGTGCTCCCGACGCCACAGGCGGCGCCGCCACGGGCGACGCCGCCGCCAAGACCTTCGGCTTCACCTCGTGGTCACTGAACGAGGCTGCCCAGAAGGCGGCGGTGCAGGCGATCGTCGACGCCTACGCGGCCACGAACAAGGTCAAGATCGCCACCGCCTCGTTCCCGTACAACGAGTACCTGAACCAGGTGGTGCTGAAGCTGCGCGGCAACCAGCTGACCGGCGCCGTGCAGGTCGACGTCGCGTGGCTGGGCGCGCTCGCCGCGATGGGCAAGCTCAGAGACCTCGGCGCACAGGCGTCCGCGGGCGGTTACACCGACGTGGCCCTGTCCAGCGGCAAGTTCGACGGCAGGCAACTCGGTCTGCCATGGACCACCGGCTCGATCGGCCTGATCGCCAACACCGAGTTGCTCACCAAGGCGGGCGTGGACGGCATGCCCACGACGATCGACGAGTTCGAGGCGGCACTGGGCAAGGTGGCCAAGCTCGGCGGGGGCGTCGTGCCCTACGCCGCGGCGACCAAGGCCGCGCAGCTCAAGGACATCTTCCCCTGGATGCAGACGTTCGGCAGCCCGCTGCTGTCCGGCGACCAGGTCACGATCGGCGACGAGCCCTCTGTGGCGGCCGTCGAGTGGTACAAGAAGTTGTACGACGCGAAGCTCATCGCGCCGGACGTCGACCGTTTCGACGCCCGCGCCCTGTTCTCGCAGGGCAAGGCGGCCTTCTACGACGACGCGATCATCGCTCGCGGCGTCGTCGCGAGCCAGTCGCCCGACAAGGCACTCGTCCAGAAGATGGCTCCCCTGTCCCGGCCGGTGTTGAAGGCGGGAGACACGCCACAGGCGCTCCTGTGGGGTCACGTGATCGCCGTGGTGGAGGGCGAGGGCGCGGACGCCGCCGCCGAGTTCGCCCGTTTCGCCACCTCCGACACCGCGACCGTGGCGGACTTCTTCCAGAAGGTCCAGCTGCCGCCGACCACCACCGCCGGCCTGGCCGACCCCAAGGTCGCGGGAGACTCCTTCACCACGGAGTGGACCGAGAAGATCACGAAGACCGCGACCGCGAACCCCTTCTGGCGCTACGCCGCCGACGCCCAGATCGAGTCGGCGGTCGCCGAGCAGGTGCAGGCGGTCCTGGTGGGCAACTCCTCCGCCAAAGACGCCCTGGCCAAGGCGGCCGAGGCCGTCGAGGGCCTGCAGAAGTAGGAAGGCCGCCCAGCAGGTCGTACGTCTCCGCGGAACGGCCATTCCGCGGAGGGCCGTGTCCGGCCGGGCGGCTCCCTGACATCCCCTGCCCATCCCGACAGAGGTGTTCATGCCCATGCTCCCACGCGTCCTCGGCGGCATCCTCGCCCTCCTGCTCATCGTCTCGTTCGCTCCCCCCGTGGCGGCCGCCTCCGGTCCCGTCGAGATCGTCTCCACGACCCGCGATCCCGGCTACCGGGAGACGGGCGTCTGGACTCAGGCTCAGCGCACCGGCCTCCTCGGCGGCACGACCCGCTTCACCAGGCAGGTCGGCGCCACCGCGGCGTGGACCGTCACGGCCCCCGCCGACGACGAGTACACGCTCGACGTCTGGATCCCCGCCTCCTCCGACGTCAACGATCCGGCCGTCACCTACACGTGGGGTGCGACCTCGGTGAAGGCGAATCAGGCCGCCTTCGGTGACGAGTGGCACACTCTCGGCACCGTCCGGCTGAGCCCGGGCGCCTCGCTCACTCTCACGGTGACCGCCAAGACGGCCGGCAAGGTGACCCGCGCGGATGCCGTACGGCTACACTCCAGCCGGCCGACCCAGGACGTGCTGGTCAACCAGAGCGGCTACGACCTGACCGGGCCGAAGCGGTTCACCGCCCCGCGCGCCGCCGACGGCGACACCTTCACCGTCACTCGCGAGGGCTCCGCCGAGGTCCTGTTCCACGGCACGGTGCAGGGCGGAGTGGGCGACTTCACCGCCTTCCAGCCGGCGAGCGCCGGGCCGTACGTAGTCAGCGTCACGGGCGTCATCGGCGCGGGCACCTCGCATCCGTTCGGCATCGGGCCCTACTGGACATACCGGGTGGCAATCCAGCGCGCGGTGGACTTCATGGTGCAGTCGCGCTGCGCGAACGGCGACGCCACCAAGCTGGTCTTCACCGATCCGGCGGGTGACCACTGCAACCGCGGCAACACCGGAGTCGCATGGCGGGACGACCACCAGTTCTCCTTCACCCTCCAGGGCCTCATCGAGCTCTACCTGTCCAACCCCGACGCGTTCACCCGAGCGCCGGGCACCGGTCGCTACGACGGGCTGGCGATCTCCACGACGCCGGATGCGCCGGAGATCGTCAAGCTGATCAACTGGGGCGTGGACCTCTACCTGCAGGGGAAGGTGAACCACACCCTGCTCAAGGAACAGCTGGCCTGGTTCGTGTACGCCTATCCGCACCTGTCGAGATGGATCCCCCGCGAGCAGTACCTCAAGGCCCGCGACCACCTCGTGGCGACCTGGTCGGATGCCGCGCGTGACCGGTGGAACTGGTACGACATCCCCCACAGCGCCGACCTGTTCCAGACCTACACCGTCATCGGCACGGGCAAGGGCCAGTTGCCGCCGGGCCACTCGATCGTGCCGAACCTCATGATGTACGAGGTGGCCGAGCGTGACGGGCTGGCCGGCGCGCAGCGGTATCTCGACGCCGCCCGCGCCCAGGTGGACTGGCTGGTGGCGAACCTGGACTGGGACGACCCTGCCACGACCAAGGGCCAGCGGATGAACGAGCACGTCACCATGGAGTCGCTGGCCTACTATGCCGAGCGGTTCCCCTCCCCCGCGCTGGCGGCCAAGATCGGGCAGTGGGCGGATGTGGCCATCGCCCGCTCCCAGAACATGTGGGATTTCCGGAAATATTCAGACACGTTGTGGATCATCCCGGAGTACAACGAGCCGGGAAATGTCGCGGGCCTGCCCGCCGCGGCCCTCGCGGCGGCCCGGGTGATCGAGGATCCGGCGAAGCAGGCGGCTCTGCGCCGCATCGCAGCCGGGCAGATCGACCACGTCTTCGGCCGCAATCCCGCCGACGCCCATTTCTCGCACGACGCCGCCACCGCTGGAGGGTTCGAGGGAGTTGAGCGCGGCTGGCCCAAGGAGTACCCGCCCGGCAGCGGAGCCGGCGAACTCGAGGAGGTCCAGGGAGTGCTGGACGGGTCACCCAAGGAGGCGTCCTACCCGTACAACCCGGAGGCCGACCTCGGCTACGCCGAAGGCTGGGTGGCCTTCAACACCGCCTGGAACTCTAGCCTCGCCCAATTGTCCGTCGACCAGACGGCGGTGAGCGCCTCCGGCTCCGTCTCCGGACTCGCCCCCGACGTGGTCGCCCCCGCCGACACGATCGACGTACGGCTCCGCGCACCACTCAACCTCGACGCGTCCGCACCCGAACACGGCACGGTGACGATCCGCACCTCTGGCGGCGACGAGGAGGATGTGCGGGTCACTGAGACCGGGCCCAGCGCCCTGGACTTCACCGGCCAGATCAGCGCCCTCCCCGGGGAAACGCGGGAAGGCGACGGCGTGCTGCAACTCAGGCCCGGCGACACCGTGACCGTCTCCTACGGCCTCGACGCCTTCGCCGCCACCACCACGCTCCACGTCACTCCCGCACGCTGACGGTTCATTTTCACATTGACCGCACGACCCGACCACACATCGACGAAACGGAGGCTCACACTCATGGCTGACGTCCGCTGGCGACTGGCGGCGCGCGTGGTGGCGGACCGGGTGATCGGCATCGTCCGCGCCCCCTCGCCAGAGGACGCGATCTCGTACGGCTCTCGCCTCCTGGCGGCGGGGCTCGGCTCGGTCGAGGTCTCGCTCGTGACGCCGGGCGCGCTCGCCGCGATCCGGCGGCTGACGGCCCTCGCGCCCGGGCGAGAGACCGAGGGGTCCGCCCCGATGATCGGCGCCGGCACGGTGCTCGACGGGCATCAGGCGGTGCTCGCCATCGAGGCCGGCGCGAGGTTTCTTGTGTGCCCCGCCCTGAGCACCAAGGTGATCAGGGCGGGACACCGCCATGGCGTACCCGTCGTGGCCGGAGCCGCGACCCCGACCGAGATCGTCTCGGCGCTCGAGGCGGGAGCCGACCTGGTGAAGCTGTTCCCCGCCTCGCAGAGCTCCCCGAGTACTCTGCGCGATGTCCTTCAGGCGCTGCCGTACGCCCCGCTCGTCCCGACCGGCGGCGTCACCATGACGTCCGCCCCAGGATGGATCGGCGCCGGAGCCGTCGCCGTCGGCATGGGCGGCGAACTCGTCCGGGCCGATCCCGGTGACATCCGCATCTTCCTGGAGACCCTCCGCCACCCGGCCTCCATCTAGCCCCGTCCGACGGCGACGACGCCTGGCGGAGTACCTGACACTCCCGCTCGGCGTCATCGATCCGGAGGCGGATCTCAGCGGCCGAGACGCGCCCTGGCGTCCTCGACGTCCATGCCGTGGAGCCTGAGGAGGTTCTCCCCGAGGATCTTGCGCTTGGCCTGCTCGGTGAGCTGCGGGTAGCCGTATCCGTCGCAGAGGTCCTGGGGGATCTGGAAGTCCTTGAAGGCGCGAAGCGCCCACTGCGGATGGAAGATCGGGGCCTCCGACCCATAGATGATCTTGTCTTCCCCGCACCAGAAGAGCAGCTTGCCCATGATCTCGGCGAACATCCTGGGCGCCCGTACGACGAAGTTGATCGTCGCCGCCAGCGACGCGTACAGGTTGGGGTAGCGGATGAGCTGCCAGCAGGTCTCGTCCAGAAACGGCAGCCCGACGTGGAAGATGACGAAGTTGATGTCGGGGAAGTTGGCCGCCGCGCCGTCCATGTCCCAGGTCTGGGTGTGCTCGATCGGCTGCGGGCCGAGCGGGACGCCCTTGTGCACGCCGATGAGGTTGATCCCGAGCTCCTGCGCCTTCTCGAAGATCGGGAAGGCGATGCGCGGGTCGTCCATCCGCCACGGGTACGGCGAGCCGTAGTCGTAGCGGACGTTGTAGAGCTTGAACGCGCGGGCGCCGAACTCGCCCACCTGGCGTTCCATCAGGTCGAGCGCCTTGCGGCCCTCGAGGGGGTTGATCGTGCCCCAGAAGACGGTCCGGTCGGGGTCCCGCGCGGCGAGCTCGGCGCACTCCGTCCACGGCGACAGCCCGTCGTGGTAGAGGTCGGTGAGCGGCAGGGGCATCGCGACGAGCATGTCGGTGTCGGACTCCTCGTAGACCATCCGCCGGATGTCCTCGATCGTCCACTGGCGCAGGAACTCCTCCGGCGGCAGCTTGGTCTCGCCCTCCGGGGTGAGGGCGTTGTGGAAGGCGTAGAGATGGTTGGAGAACATCTCGCCCGGCTTGCCGAACGCGTTCTTGGCCTCGAAGTTGAACACGTGCGCGACACTGTCGAACACGAACGCGTCGTCGATCATGACAGCTCCTCCAGGATGTAGGCCTCCCGGTCCTGGACCTTCGAGGGGGGCGGCAGGAAACGCAGGATTCGAGCGGCGCGCGGGGAGAGCCGGTCGACGGTCCAGGCCTCGTCCCAGACGACCTCGACCTCGGCGTCCTCGATGCCGGGCTGGGCGGCGATCTTCTCGCGCACCTCGGTGAGGACCCGGGCGGCGAAGGGACACCAGCCCGAGGTCAGCAGCAGTTCGACCCGGGCCCTGCCCTCGGCGACCTCGACCGACCTGACCAGGCCCATCTCCACCACCGAGATGCCCTTCTCCTTGCAGCACGGGTCGAACACCTCGGCGAGCGCCTCACTCGCCCACGGCGGTATCTGTGACATGGCCCCATCCTGTGACGGAGGCGCGGCGGGCGGTAGCCGCGGAATTTCAGATGGCGCACACCACGGGTATTCCGTGCGCTACCGGGCCGGGACATGCTGTGAGGATGGCCGACACCGCGCCCAGCGACCTGATCCGCAGCGTCTCCCGCGCTCTGCGTGTGCTGGAGCAGGTCACTCGATCGGAACGCCCGCTGACGGTGAAGGCGCTGGCCCGGCGTTGCGGGCTCAACCTGTCCACGACCTACCACCTCGTCAGGACGCTCTCCTACGAGGGTTACCTCACCCGGTGCCCGAGCGGCGAGTACACCATCGGACCGCAGATCGCCGAGCGCTTCCACGAGCTGATCGGCGCCTTCCACCGGCCGCCCCGCGCCTCGGCCGTGCTGCATCATCTGGCCTCGGCCACCGGGCACACGGCCTACCTCGCCCGGCTCTCCCACGGACGGCTCTTCATCCTCGACGTGGCCGAGGGGCCCAGATCCCCCTGGCTGGAGGACCTGCAGGCCGGGCTCGAGACCGCTCCCCACGCGACGGCGCTCGGCAAGGCGCTGCTCCTCACGCTCTCGCCCGGCACGCGGCGGAGCATCCTGGCCGAGTACGGCATGCGCCCGTTCACCTCCACCACGCCGACCAGCCTCGAAGACCTGGAGGCCGAGTTGTCCGGTCTCCACCCGGGTGAGCTCGTGGAGGAGCACGGGCAGTTCCGCGACACCGTGGCGTGCGCCGGCGTCGCCGTCCCTGACGGCGACAGGGGCACCTGCCTGGCCGTGGGCATCTCCACGCGCGGCCTCGATCTTCCCGATCTCGCGGTGTCGCACCTCCGCCAGGCCGCCGCCGACCTCCGGATGGCCGACACAGGCTGAGCCGCCCGGGCAGGTCACGGGCCCGAGTGGACTGGCCTGCGGCCTGAGCGGACGGCCTGCGACCCGAGCGGACGGCCTGCCCCGATGCGGACGCCCGGGCCGATGAACGCCGGGGGGCTCCATGGGGTAGGGATCCGATCGTCACCCATCGATCCGAGGGTGCCCTGGAGGTCACGGACGACATGGGCGCCGCGTTGCGAGGGCTTCGGCGGCTCGCGGAGCAGACGCCGCCGTCGCGGGAGCGGTTCGCCGACCTGCTGCGAGGGCTGTCGATCCTGGCCGTGGTCCTGGGCCACTGGCTGGTGACGGTGGTCGGCTACGACCGGCAGCGGGAGCTGGTCGGGCGGTCGGCGCTGCCCGACCTGCCGTGGGCTCATCCGCTCACCTGGGTCTTCCAGGTCTTGCCGGTGTTCTACTTCGTCGGCGGGTACGCCAACGCGGTCTCGCTGAGCAGGCACCGCGGCCGAGGCGGGGACACGACCGAGTGGCTGCTCAACCGGAGCGGCCGGCTGATCCGGCCGACCACCGCCCTGGTCCTGGTGATGGCCGGGGGTGCGCTCGCCGCCCACCTGACCGGCGCCGATCCCGCCCGGGTGCGCCTGGTGGTCTGGTTCGCCTCGATCCCGCTGTGGTTCCTGGTGGTCTACCTGATCGTCATCGTCCTCACCCCGCCGATGTACGCCCTGCACCGCCGCTACGGGTTGCGGGTCCCGCTGGTGCTGGTCGGCCTCGTCGCCCTCGGCGACGTCGCCCGTCTCCTCGGTGCGGCGTCCTGGGGCGTCGGCAACTTCCTGTTCGGCTGGCTGGCCATCCACCAGATGGGCTTCGCATGGCGGGACGGGCTGCTGCCCGCTCGTCCCCGAG
>Ga0310811_10001889_pt1 | contig 26021 bp, 18 predicted proteins | sample YCmetagenome_FD_207642 | JGI IMG/M metagenome (GOLD analysis project Ga0310811, IMG submission 207642) | Soil microbial communities from experimental microcosm in Duke University, North Carolina, United States - YC | ecosystem: Engineered > Artificial ecosystem > Soil microcosm > Unclassified ... | reverse complement strand
CGCATGGTCCGTTTTCGCGAAAAGTGGCGCGATCTGCTCTTATGGGCCGCTGCAATCCGAGCAGTATCGACGGCTGGCGGCCTATGTCGATCGTATCGTCAAGGGCGCCAGGCCTTCGGAGCTGCCGATCCAGCAGCCCTCGAAATTCGAGACCATCGTCAACCTGAAAACGGCCAGGTCTCTTGGCCTTTCCATCCCTCCGGCCTTGTTGGCCAGCGCGGATGAGATAATCGAGTAGATGGCGAAGACCCGATTGCTCCACGCGGGCTTGCCTGCAGTCCAAGCCGATAAGAAAACGCCAGATCCGGGGGACGACAAGATGCCAAGGCTTGCAGCAGCGGTCATCGCCATGATGGCAATCGCCGGAACAGGGGCTGCGCGAGCGCAGGACAATCCGGCCAGAGACTATCCCACCAGAACGGTCACGGTCATCGTTCCCTTCGCCGCCGGCGGGCCGGCCGATATTACGGGCAGGATCGTCGCTGACATTTTCAGCCGTTACCTCGGTCAGAAATTTGTCGTTGAGAATGTCGGAGGTGCCGGCGGCACGACGGGCACGCTTCGCGCCGCGCGCTCACCGGCCGACGGATACACGATCCTTTCCGGTCACCTCGGCACCAACGCACTGGCGCCGGCGTTTTATCCGAGCCTGGGCTACGATCCGCAAAAGGACTTCGATCCAATCGGACTGACGGCCGAATATCCCGAATTGCTGGTCGCCCGCAGGGATTTTCCCGCCAACAATCTCAAGGAATTTGCCGCCTACGCGAAATCCAATCCGGACAAGCTCAATGTCGGACATGCCGGGCTTGGCTCGGTATCCTATATCGGTTGCCTGCTTCTTCACGCCGCGCTTGGCATCAAGCCGACAATGATTCCATTCACCGGCACGGCCCCGGTGCTGAACGCGATGCTGGGAGGCCAGGTCGACTATGAATGCGATCCCGTGCTGGGAACGCTCAGTCAGGTTCAGGCAGGCAACCTCAAGGCATTGGCGATCGCCGCCAGCAAACGCAGCCCGCTGCTGCCCGATGTGCCAACGTCCCACGAGCAAGGCCTGCCCGAATTCGACATCGCCCCGTTTTACGGCGTGTTCGTGCCGTCAGGCACGGCGCCGGCCGTGGTCGAGAAGCTTGCGGACGCCTTGAACAAAGGGCTCAACGAGGAGGCCGTGCAGAAGCGGTTCGCCGAACTCGGCGCTTATGGCGTGGAGCCCGCCCGCCGCGGACCAAAAGCGCTTGCGGATCTGGTCAAGAATGAAGCCGCGCGACTGTTGCCGATCCTGCGCGCCGCAGCGGAGAAATAGGCGCCGCCAGCCATATTTCCAAGCGCTTGGCATTTAATCCAGCCGCCATGAATTTGAAACTGTGGTCAATTTGAAAACCGCCAGGGCCCTTGGTTTGAAGATGCCGGATTCGATTGTCGCCTCCGCCGACCAATCGATTGAATGACCGGTTTTGGCGCGTTTCGGAAATGTCAGTCTGGGCACATGATGCCTGCTTGTTAAGCGCGTCGGGGAATGCCTGAGAGACGACGGCCACCAATGGGGATATCTGTGCTATCGATCGGCCCACCGGGGAGAGCCAGATGACGGACGACAGGGTTGCCGCCTTTGCGGGAACGTTCGCGGAATTTTATGACCGCTATCTCGTGCCTTTGATCTTTGCCCCCTACGCGGAACTGGTGGCCGACCGCGCAAGAGGTCTTCGCCCGCATCGCGTTCTCGAAACCGCGGCCGGCACCGGGGTCGTGACGGAGGCCCTGTTGCGAGCGCTTCCTTCGAATGCGGCCATCACCGCGACGGACCTGAGCCAACAAATGATCGACCGCGGCAAAGCGAGGCCGGAGATGGAGCGCGTCGTCTGGCAACAGGCGGACGCCATGAAGCTGCCCTTCCCCGACGCAGCCTTTGACCTGATCATCTGCCAGTTCGGGGTCATGTTCTTCCCGGATAAACAGGCTTCGTTTCGCGAGTGCTTCCGCGTACTCGCTCCGGGTGGCACGTTTCTGTTCCTGGTGTGGGATGACTACGCGACCATGACGGACTCGCCGATCTGGATTGCCGCACTCAAGGTTGCCGAAATGCTGGGGCGCCAGCCGCACTCGCTGGTGAGCCCGGGATACCACGACGAGCCCACCATTCGCGCGGATCTCGCGGCAGCGGGATTTCGGGAGCTGAAGATCGAACGCGTCACACGTCCTGCGAAGGCAGCGTCGGCCCGGCAGGCGGCGATCATGACCGTGCAAGGCTCACTGGTGCGCACTGCAATCGAAGCGGTGGATCCCTCTCGCCTCGTCGAGGCGACAAACGCCGTCGAGCAGGTCATGCGCGCCCGGTTCGGCGACGGACCGGTGCAAGGAGAAGCGAACGCGCTCGTCGTCACCACCGCAAAGCCGCGATGAGGGGCGCGTTGAATTCCGGGTTTGACTCGCACCAGACTCCCGGCTGGAACGTCTGACATTGTGGACTTATGTTTGCCAATTCGATATTCTGCGGGCCTTCCCAACTCGTGACATCCAACCATGACGTCATCGATTTCCTCGGGCTATTCAGGCAAAGTGAGCGAGTACGTCGCGGGGCGGCCCGAATATCCCGAAGCCTTGCTCGCCGACCTGCCACCCGCCGACACCATCATCGATCTCGGCGCCGGCACCGGAAAATTCACCGAGCTTTTGGCGTTGACCGGAAAGCGCATCCTGGCCGTGGAGCCGATCGAGAAGATGGCTGCACGCATTCCGGTCGATCGTCTCGCGGCCGTTGAGGTGCTAATCGGTGGTGCCGAGTCAATTCCTGCTGCCGATCATGTAGCGGACCTCGTCTGTTGCGCGACCGCCTTCCACTGGTTCGACTACAAGAGAGCAACGCGCGAAATTCTTCGCGTCCTGAAGTCGGACGGTGCGCTCGCGCTTGTCTGGAACGTGCGGGACGATCGTGTGCCCTGGGTCGCCGCGTTTTCCAGGATCATGGACGCCTATGCCGGCGACGCGCCGCGGCAATCGAGCGGGAAATGGCGCATCATCTTCGACGATAGCCGCTTCAGGCATCTGGCAAGCAGAAGCTATCCCTTCAGCCAGCCGATGCCACCGACTGGAATTGTGGACCGCGCCCTGTCGACGAGCTTCGTCGCGGTGCTGCCCGAGCACGAGCAGGACATCGTCCGTGCCAAGGTCAAGGGCATCGTCGAGAGCGAACCCTTGCTGAGCGATCGTGACGTGATCGAATTCCCTTATGTGACGGAGCTGCATCTGTTCGGAAAGCAAAAATGAATTTCTTCCGGGCACCGGCTGGCAGCGACTTATGACCGTCCGCCTCGCGACCGCCGACAATGAGGCAATCCCGGCTATTCGATCACTTCGTCGGCGCTGGCGAGCAGTGTAGGCGAAATATTTAACCCCAATTCCCTCGCCGTATTCAGGTTTACGATAAGTTCGAACTTGGTCGGCTGCTCGACTGGAAGGCTGGCTGGAAGGCGCCTCTGAGGATCTTGTCGACGTGGTCTGCGGCTGTGCGATACGCACGCTTCTGGTCAGGTCCATAGGCAATCAATCCACCCGCTGCAGCGCATTCTCTTGGTCCAAAGATAGCGGGCAGCCGAGCCCTGGCCACGCGGTCGATGATCTGCTGCAGGGCTCCAAGCAGCACTGGGTCCTCAAAGACCAACATGCTCGCGGCGCCTGCATCGATGGCTCGATCAATTGCCCTCGGCACTTCGTCCACCGTTCTTGCATCGAAGACTGTAAACGGCATCTCCATAATCGAGGCTGCTGTTTTGACCTGCTTCAGCGCGAGCGCGGTGTAAGGGGTGTCGGGGTTGCCGAGCACCGCAACCAGCTTTCTTCCGGGGACAAGGTCGTTGAGCAACTGGAGCTTCTTGGCGGCAATATCAGCCGCCAGGGCGCTCATGCCGGTGACATTTCCTCCCGGCTCCCGCAAGCTTTTGACCAGGCCTGCCCCAACTGGATCGCCAACTGAGGTAAAAACGATCGGAATGCTGCCGGTCGCGGTCATCGCGGCCTTTGGAGCAAGCGTTCCCCATCCCCCGATCAATACGTCAGGGCCGGCGCGAACAAGTTCGGAAGCCAGCTGTGCCAGCAATTCTGTGCGGCCTTCGGCTGATCGGTAGTCCCAAACCATATTCTGCCCTTCGCGGTAGCCCAACTCTTGCAACCTCTGCAGGAATGGTCTGGCATACGTCGTATCCTCCCCAGACAGCAAAGCGAGGTAGGCAATTCGATGCTGCTTCGTCGATTGCTGTGCCTGCGCTGCAAATGGCTGCATCTGCAAAACAGCCGCTCCGCCTGCAAGACCGATAAATTCGCGCCGCTTCATGCCCGCCCCCCAAAGGACTAGGCCACAGTCTAGCCGCAAACAGACGCTCCGGAAGGGTCAATAAGCGCCAGGCTTGGCTATCGACCCGACGTCCGTTCAGCGACCTGAGGCGGTCATTGGGTCGCAGCGACCGGCCCGAGTGTTTGCCGGTTTTCGTTCGCTGGTCCGTCGCACACAGTGCTAGGCTGTAGATGCCGATGGGGCATTTCGTTCAGGTGGCCAGATGAGGCGGCGCGCGTTCATCGCATGGATCGGCGGCGCTACGATGGCGTGGCCGCTGACCGCGCGGGCCCAGCAGCCGGCAGGACGGGTCTACAGGATCGGATATCAGTCGATTGCATCCCGGGAGCAAACGCTCCATTTCGTCAAAGCGTTCGAGGAGGGCCTGCGGAGCCTTGGCTACCGCCCGGGCGAGAATGTCGTCATCGAGTACCGCTTCGCCGATGGCCAGTTGGAACGGTTGCCCGCCCTTGCCGAAGACTTGGTGCGGCTCGGCGTGGACATCATCGTCGCCACCGGGATCAATCCGAGCGCGGTGGCGGCCATGAAGGCGACCGCTACCATCCCGATCGTCATAACAGGTCTCGATCCGGTCCGCGCCGGGCTTGTCGCCAGCCTGGCGCACCCCGGCGGGAACGTCACCGGGCTCGCCGTCGATGCAGGGGGCGAGATTTTGGGCAAGCGGTTTGAGTTGCTGAAGGAAACGCTGCCAAACCTCTCGCGTTTGGGCATTCTTTGGAATCCGGACGTTGCGTTCGTTCGGAGCCGGCAGACGTCGATGGCTGAGATCGCCCGGACACTCGGGTTGACGACTATTCCGGTCGAAGCACGTGGGCTGGACGAACTTGAACCGGCGTTCGCAACGATGGTGAAGGAACGCGCGCAGGCGTTCGTCATGCAGGGAGACAGTGTGCTGTTCAACTATCGCGGCCAGATCGCAGAAATGGCTTTACGGAACCGGTTGCCGGCAGCCGCCATCCAGAGAGAGTTGGCGGAAGCGGGCTTCCTGCTTTCTTACGGGGCGGATATTTCAGATATTTATCGTCGGTTGGCCGGCTTTGTCGACAAGATCATCAAGGGTGCGAAGCCAGCCGACCTACCGGTCGAACAACCGACAAAGTTCGAACTGGTGCTGAACCTCAAGACCGCTGGAACGCTCGGTATCACCATTCCGCCAACGCTACTTGCCCGGGCCGACGGAGTGATCGAATAACCCCGGCAATTAGCTGCGGTGGACTGCAAAGGCGCCCGGCCTCACGATCCCGGCCACGCTGCTCGGCCGAGCCGACGAGGTGCTCGAATAGAGATGCGGTTTGTTGCGGCGCGTGAGTCCGGTGCGAAACGCATCGGCGGCTCTAAGAATTTTCGTTCGTCACCCCAAAGACTTTTGCAACAATATCGGGGAATGGAGCGAACGTCGCATTTTACGGTCGTGAGGCCGGCTTTTGACTCACTGTCGGTCAGCTTTTTGACCCATTTCGGAAGTCGGGACCTAGCCCGAGGGTAGCCGCCGTGCATTATGTCTTTGCCGGGTGATGAGAAATCCCAGGCGAACTGATGCGCCCTCTGGAGGTCGCATGGCCCCGTTGCGCACATTGAGGATGAAGCGGCTCGTTTACATGTGGTTCGTCGCCGCCGTCATTGTCGTGGTCTCAATTGGCGAGACTACCGCTCAGCCGAAAAATATCCTGTTCCTGCATTCGTTTGGCCCGAATTTCCAGCCGTGGACCACATGGAGCAGGGAGATCGGCCGCGAACTGAACCGACAGTCGCCTTGGCCGCTGGACATTCAAGAACAATCCCTGATCACGGCTCGGGGTGGCGATGACGCTTCCGAGGCCAAATTTGCCGAATATCTCGACGCGCTCTACACGCAACATCCGCCCGATTTGATCGTCGCTCTTGGCGCGCCCGCGGCTCGCTTCGTCCAGCGACACAGGGCAAACCTGTTTCCGACGACGCCGATGCTGCTCGCGGCAATCGAAGCCCGGCGGGTTGATCAATCCATGTTGTCGGAGCAAGACGCCGTTGTTGCGGTGCGCAAGGATTATGTCGTTCTTTTCGAAAACATTATGCGGCTGTTGCCGGAGACGAAGGCTATCGCGATCATCATCGGAAACTCCCCCAATGAGCGATTTTGGGCGGGCGAGCAGCAACGGATACTCGGTCCGCTGTTGGCGAACAGGGTTGAATTGATCTTTTACAATGAGCGGCCGTTCGAGCAGATCCTGAAGGACGTTGCAAATTTGCCGCCCCATCGTGCAATATTTTATGAACAGCTGGCGGTGGACGGCACAGGTGCCATCTATGGCGACAAGGAGCCATTGAAGCGCATCTCCGAGGTCGCCAACGCGCCCATTTTCTCGCTCGACGAAACTTATTTTAGCGGTGGGATTGTTGGCGGCCCGATGTGGTCACCGGCCGAGGGCGCCCGACCGACGGCTTCTGCCGCCGTCCGAATGTTGGGAGGTGAGACAGCGGGTGGCATCAAGGTCCCTCCGATGGACTTTTCAGCACCGAAATACGATTGGCGACTACTTAAGCGCTGGAACATCAGCGAGCGCCGCCTGCCACCGGGAAGCGAAGTCTTGTTTCGGGAGCCAACGGCGTGGCAGCGTTATTCGTGGCAAATCGCGCTGATCACCGCCATTATTCTCCTGCAGGCCGGGCTGATCTCGACCCTGCTGCACGAGCATCGTCGGCGTAAACTTTCCGAAGTGCAGGCCCGGCAGCGCATGGCTGAACTTGCCCATGTCAACCGCTTCTGGACGGCTGGCGAACTGACCGCCTCAATTGCTCACGAAATAAACCAGCCGCTCGGCGCTATTCTGACCAACGCCGAAACCGCAGACGCGATCCTGAATTCTCCGAGCCCCGACACCGCTGAACTCAAGAGTATCGTGAAGGATATTTTGCAGGATGACCGGCGCGCCAGTGAAGTGATCCGGAGGATGCGCAGTTTGCTGAAAAAGGTGCCCTTTGAACTGAAAAACCTCGACCTCAATGATGTTGTGCGAGAGACGATCGAGTTTCTTTCGGCGCTGGCGATCGCACGAAAAGTCGAACTGGTTAGTCTGATCACTCCGGACGCGCTGCCGATCCTCGGCGACCGCATCCAACTTCAACAGGTCATTCTGAACCTTGTCGTGAATGGGATCGACGCGATGAGGGACACGCCGGGCGAACATCGTATCATCAGCATTCGGACTTCGCGCGTCGAAAACTCTGCCCGGCTATCCGTCTCTGATCGCGGCTCGGGCATTCCCGAAGGTAAATTGAAAGAAGTCTTCATGCCGTTTTTCACCAGCAAGGCGGAAGGCATGGGCATGGGGCTATCCATAGCGCGCACCATTATCGAGGCGCACCATGGACTGATATCGGCAGAGAATCGTGATCATGGCGGCGCCACGTTCAGGATCAGGTTTCCTCTTGACCAATAGTTGGCGATCCCTGACCGGCAAAATCACGCGGTCGAACTCAAAGCGAAAGTCGCCTTTCGTAACGGCCGGCCCGTTACTTCGGACGCAAATAGTCAAAATTGTCGACTGTCGTAGGCCCAGTGAAGAAGCGCCTGTCGCTGGCGTTTGCGGCAGGTCAGTTCACCCGGCTCGCAGTGCAGTTCGATCTGTCTGATGTGTCTTCGCATTGCCTTCCAGCGCCTGATCTGACGAAGGTCCTCCTGCGGCATTCGGCGGCCGACGTAATATCGGCAGTACCATTGAAACCAGCCGCGCGGATCGTCGGGGTGTATCCATCCCTTCTTGCGCCATACGGTCAGCGGCTGGCTGGCATCGACGCCGAAGTAGTTGAGTGAGGGATCACGGCCATTTTTGGCAAGTTTTGCGTTTTCGAACCAGGTTTTGGGAAATTCCTTTCGCGTGTCTGTCATGTACTTCCCGCAGAACACCCCCAGTCCAAGCATCTCTTTGGGGGTTAGCTGTGGAGCGAACTCCGGGTCGAAATTGCGACCTGCCGGTTCCGTCAGCTGATAGCGATATCCTCTCTGCATCTTGTCATTCACGATGACGGTTCGCTTTCTCATTCGACCCCCGTGCGAAAATGCCAGTATAGCGGGCTTGAGGCGCCGAAATAAACCAATCGATCAGGATTTGAAAGCAGGCGACGCGCGAGCGGCGCTTGTTGCCTCCTCGTCTCTTGATTGTGGAAGACGCCGGCGTCCTGCCGGACCGGCGACGCCGGCCACGATTGCCGCGCGCAACTGCTGTGGTACAATCAAACGGCGCTCAAAATACCCTTGGAAAAATCCTTGGAAACTGTCGCGACGGGCCAAGTGCCGGACGCCGGTCGCACGGCTCGCGTGGCGTAAAGGGAGTGACCGATGATCGATCCGAGCCGACGCAGCGTTCTTGCAAGCGGTGCCGCCACCGCCGCGGCAAGCGCGGTGCCGCAAGTGTTCGCCCAGGCGCAGCCGGCGGGGGCGGTTGCGGGATTGCCTGCCGGCGCCAGGGTCGGCTTCCACGAGAAGGGTAATGTCCGGATCCGCTACGCCGAGATCGGCTCAGGCTTCCCGCTGCTGGCGACGCCCGGCGGCGGCTTGAACTCGCGTATCGCCGTGTGGGCGCGTGCGGTGATCAACATTCCGGAGGAGTTCAAGAACGACTTCCGCGTCATCACCATGGATCAGCGCAACGCCACCGGCGGCGAGTCCACCGGCCCGGTGCCATCAGACGATCCCTGGGGTGCGTTCGCCGACGACCAGCTGGGCGTGATGGACCATCTCGGCATCGACAGGTTCGCCTTCTTCGGCAACTGCATCGGCGGCCCGTTCGCGATGAAGCTGATGGAGCGGGCGCCGCAACGCGTCACCGCTGCGATATTGAGCCAGCCGGTCGGGCACAACCCGGCGAAACCGGATTACATGTACGACGCCGGCAAGACCGTCTGGGCCAGGGAGCTGCGTGAGCGCCGGCCCGAGATCCCGATGGAGACCATCGAGAAATATCTGCATGACCTTTACCGCGTCCGGCCCGATTTCGTGTATAGCGTATCGCGCGATTTCGCGAAATCATGCCAGACGTCGATGCTGGTCCTGCCGGACGACGTCGACGCGCATCCGCTGGTGACGTCGATCGACGTCGCCTCGCTGTGCCCGAACGCCGAGATCACGGTGTTCCCCTGGAAGGAGCCGCCGGAGCTGAAGGCGCGCACCATCAACCGGGCGCGCACCTTCCTGAAGCGGCATCAGACGGCGTAGCGAAGTCAGAATCTTGGCGGGCTCCGCGGTTCTGTCTTGCCGGCCTTGCGATCATTCTTCACGCCGACAGTGGTGGCAAGCCATCCAGTTCGTCGCACCGCTCGCCGGCATGGTCACGGCCGTGCTGCACGCAAACGGCATCTGGCCGTTCCGAGATTTGGAGCGTAAAGCAGACATGCAACGACTTATCATCGGAAGTCGAGAGGAGACCCGTTACCATGAGCATTGCCGATCCCAACAAGACGATCCTGACGGGCGAGAACCCCTTCATCCGCCTGAGCCCGAAGGACGGCGACCCGAACTCGACGGAGGCGAGCTACTGGCGGATCATCTTTTCGCCCGCCGGCCCCGGCCACGTGCTCTACCTGAAAAGCGAGCTGACGGAGCGGCGCTGGCGCATCTACTCCGACAACATCGCGATGGCGCGGTGGCTGCAGTCGACCGTACAAGGCATGCTCAATGCCGAGCTTTCCGATACGACCATCCCCTGTGCGGACGCGCAATTCTCCAAAGCCGGAGATCCACGCTATTTCTGGACCGAATACATCAAGTCGCACGGCGAGGAAATCTCGCTTACCTGGTTCGATATCGGCGAGCCGCTGCTCATCCACTCGCAGCCGAACCAGATTCCCGACCGGCGCTACGGCGTGTGCACGGTGCTGATCCCGGCGCTCGGCACGCGTCTCGTTCGCAACGGCGTCGAGGCGCAGGGGCGATCCTGGCCGCGGGAACGCGAGGGGCGGCCGTTCTCGACGTCGGCGCTGGCATTCTCGGAAAGCTGGACGGAAGCGGTCTGAGGCGGAGGCTGCGCCCGCGCTGGACGCGGACCGGCTTTCGTACGACATTGTAGAGCTGCTGCTGTCGGGAGCCGTACCATGCCGCGTTATATCGCTTGCCTGTTTGCGTTGCTGGTCACGATCGGTTTGGCGCCGGGCGCGAGCGCGGCCGATGTCAAGGTGATGATCTCGGCCGGGTTCTTCAGCGTCTATAAGGAGCTCGGTCCCGCGTTCGAGAAATCGACCGGGCACAAGCTCGTCACCACGCGCGGGCCTTCGATCGGCGATTCACCGGAAGCGATACCGACGCGTCTGGCCCGTGGCGAGGAGGCGGACGTCGTGATCATGGACGGCGTCGGCGTCGATCTGCTGGAGCAGCGCGACCTGGCGCGTCCAGGCAGCCGGATGCCGCTCGCGGAATCGTTCATCGGCATGGTGGTTCGCGCCGGTCAGCCCAAGCCCGACATCAGCACGATGGATGGGCTGCGCAAGGCCTTGCTCGCAGCCAAATCCATTGCCTATTCGGACAGTTCGAGCGGCACCTATCTGTCGACGATCGGTTTCAGGAAGCTCGGCGTCGCCGATGACGTCGCCGGCAAGACGCGCAAGGTGCGTGGCCCTCCTTCGGGCGAGCCCGTGGCTGCCGTCGTCGCGCGCGGGGAAGCTGAAATCGGTTTCCAGCAGGTCCCCGAACTGATCGATGTCCCCGGCGCCGATTTCGTCGGCACGGTGCCATCCGACGTTCAACCGCCGACCCTGTTTTCCGGCGCCCTCCCGAAGAATTCCCAACAGCCCGATGCTGCGATCGCCCTGCTGCGTTTCCTCTCCTCCGCCGATGCCGCGGGCGTCATTACCAAAGCCGGCTTGAGGCCATTGTCGGCGCGTTGAAGGTTGGACTGCCATCGTCGGAACGCAAGGCGAAAGGGGGGCAGCATGGCGGCGCGCGGATCGGCTGGACTGCTGCTTTGCGTCGGTCTCCTGTTTGCGATGCCGGCGCGGGCCGCCACGCCGGCCGACCGGGGCGAGTGCGCCGCCAGCGCCGACAGGCCCGATTTCGGGAGCGCGGCCTGCAGCCGCATCATCGACGATGCAGGCGCGTCGGTGGCGGAACGCGTCAAGGCCTTCAAGAACCGGGGCCGTGGCGCCTTCAAGGCCAGGGAGTACGACCGCGCGATTGCCGACTACGGCGAGGCCATCAAACTCAGCCCGAACGACGCCTCCGCCTTCGCGCACCGGTGCGAGGCCTACGAGAGCAAGGAAGACCACGAAGCGGCCATTGCCGATTGCACCAAGGCGATCACGATCGATCCGAAATATGGCTGGGCCTGGAACAACCGTGGCGTCGCCTATTACGGTCTGCATGAATACGACGCCGCACTGGCCGACCACGACGCGGCGATCAGGCTCGATTCCAGGGACGTATGGGCCTATGCCCGCCGCGGCATGGCGTGGACGGAAAAGGGTGAATTCGACCGGGCGGTCGCCGATCTCACCGAGGCGGTCACCATCGATCCGAAATACGCCTTTGGTTTCGGCCAAAGGGGTCAGGCGCTGTTCAGGAAGCGGTTGATCACGAAAAAAGGCGGATGGGAGCCCGCGATCGCAGACTACGGCGAGGCCATCAAGCTCGATCCAGATCTGCTCTGGCTGTACAGCTCGCGTGGCGTTGCCTACAGCAACAATCGCCAATACGACCTCGCCGTTCCCGATTGCAGCGAGGTCATCAGGCGCGAACCCAAAAATTCCGGCGGGTACAATTGCCGCGGCGTCGCGTACGAAGGCCTGAAGGACTATGCCCGCGCGATCGCCGACTATGATCAGTCGATCAGCATCAATCCAAGGAACGGCGTGGCGTACTGGAATCGCGGAAATGCCTGTTTGGCCCTGCGCAAGACCGATGACGCGATTCGGGACTATGACCGGGCGATCGCGATCAACCCCAGGGATTTCAACGCGTTCAACTCCCGCGGCAAGGCCTGGGTCGCAAAAGGTGACAGCAACCGCGCGATTGCGGATTTCACGCAGGCGATCGAGTTCAGTCCCTCCTATCTCGAGGCCTACGACAACCGCGGCCTCTCCTATGAAGTGCTGGGCCGGCGCACGGATGCGATCGCCGATTTCCGCAAGGCCCAATCGATCGACCCGGCCGACCGGGTCAGCAAGCAACAGCTCCGCGTGTTCGGTTTCTGACTGCGTGGCCTGTTTCGGCCAGCAGCAGGCCGCGAGCGGTAATCCGCTCATTTTTACACAACCGGATTCACGTTCACGGTCTGGACTCTTACCCGCGGAGTCACCTTGGGGATACTCTCACTCGATTCGCGCACGGCGGGGGTTATTCGCCGGGCTTGAAGTCGTGCGTTCTGGGGCAAATCATGTCGGGCGTAGTCGCGGCGATGCGTCGAAACCTGCTGTCGTGCACCTCACTGGCACGTTACGGCCTGCTTGCGCTCGCCACCACGCTGTCAGCGGTGCCGGAACCGGCGCTGGCCGGCGATCTGTCGATTTCTCAGGTGGTTTCGGCCTGGTTCGACCTCAATCACCAGGAATTCGCGGTGCTGACCACGGCGCTGGCGCTGGTCGGCTTTTCCGTCGTGGCGGCGATCCTGTTGATGCGCACGCGCGTGAAGGCGACCCGAACCGAGGTCCGGCTGCGCGCCGACATCGCCGAGCTGCAGGTCCAGGCCGACCGCCTGCGCGCGTTATTGTTTGCGGAACCGCAGATTCTGATTTCCTGGGCCGCGGGCGAAAACCGGCCGCAGATCAGCGGCGACACCGCGCTGTTGATCTCGCACGACGCGCAGCAAAACTCGCCGCAGCGAATCCTTGCCTTTGGAACCTGGCTGCCGCCGGAACCGGCGCTGCAGATGGACCATGCCGTCGATGCGCTGCGGGAGGCCGGCGAAGGCTTCCTGCTCAACCTCTCGACCTCGAACGGCCGCGCCATCGAGGCGATGGGCCGCGCCATCGGCGGCCAGGCCATCATCCGGATTCGAGAACTCGGCGGACTGCGGCGGGAACTCGCCGAATCCAATCTGCGCTACAAGACGCTGCAGGAAGAGACCGAATTGCTGCGCGACTTTGCCGCCGCCGCGCCCTGGCCGATCTGGGCCAAGAGCGCCGAAGGCAATCTGCGCTACGCCAATACGGCCTATGTGCGGGCGACCGAAGGCAAAAGCGTCGCCGACGCCATCCACCGCAACCTCGAACTGCTGGAAACCGACCAGCGCGCCGAGATGAGCCGGTCGCTGAACGACAACGCCTCCTTCAGCGCGCGGCTGCCGATCGTGGTCGGCGGCGAGCGCCGCATCTATGACGTCCAGTCCCTGAGACTCGGCGGCGGCAGTGCCGGCATCGCGATCGACGCCAGCGAAGCCACCGCGCTGCGCGCCGCGCTGGAGCGGATGGCGGAGGCGCATCGCCGCACCCTCGACCAATTGTCGTCGGGCGTCGCCGTGTTCGACGCCCAGCGCCGGCTTGCCTTCTACAACGAATCCTACCGCCGGCTGTGGGGCCTCGATCAAGCCTTCCTCGACGGCCAGCCCGATGATTCCAGCGTGCTCGACCGGCTGCGCGCCGCGCGCAAGCTGCCGGAACAGCCGGACTTCCGGGCCTGGAAGGCCAAGCTGCACGAGGCCTATCGCGCGGTCGAGTCCGAAACCTACACCTGGTTCCTGCCCGACGGCCGCGCGGTCAGCGTCGTCACCACGCCGAACCTCGAAGGCGGCGTCACCTATCTGTTCGACAATGTCACCGAGAGCCTCGATCTGGCGCGGCGGTTCGACGGGCTGACCCGGGTGCAGCACGAAACGCTCAGCAATCTTGCCGAAGCGGTCGCGGTGTTCGGCAGCAACGGCCGGGTCGAACTGTTCAATCCGGCCTTCGCCCGGATCTGGAAACTGCCGGAAGACCAGCTGCGCGAACAACCCCACATCGAGACCGTGGAATCCTGGTGCAGGCCGCTGTTCGACGACGATCTGACGTGGCGCGCACTGCGCGAGGCGATCACCGCGATCGGAAACCGGGCGCAGCTGGAAATGAAGCTCGAGCGCAAGGACGGCAGCGTGCTGACCTGCATGACCATGCCGCTGCCCGACGGCGCGACCATGCTGACCTTCCAGGACATCACCGATACCGAAAACGTCGAGCGGGCGCTGCGCGAGCGCAACGAGGCGCTCGAGACCGCCGACCAGATGAAGGTGGATTTCGTCCACCACGTGTCCTACGAGCTGCGCGCGCCGCTCACCACCATCATCGGCTTCGCACATTTCCTCAGCGATCCCTCGACCGGCCCGCTGACGCCAAAGCAGGCCGAATATCTCGACTACGTCACCAAATCGACCAACGCGCTGCTCGCGCTCACCAACAACATCCTCGACCTCGCCACCATCGATGCCGGCGCCATGAAGCTCGAGCTCGGCCCCGTCAATATTGCCAAGGCGATCGAGGCCGCCGCCGAGGGCATCCAGGACCGGCTCGCGACCGACCGCATCGAGCTCAAGGTCGACATCGATCCCGGTATCGGCGACTTCATCGGCGACGAACGCCGCGTGGTGCAGGTGCTGTATAATCTGCTTGCCAACGCCGTCGGATTCTCGCCGCACGACGCCGCCGTCACCATCCGTGCCCGGCACAACGAACATCGCGTGATTTTCTCGGTCACCGATTCCGGACCCGGCATTCCGTCCGACGTCAAAGACAAGGTGTTCGACTGGTTCGAAAGCCATTCCAACGGCTCGCGGCACCGCGGCGCGGGACTGGGGCTCTCACTGGTGCGCTCGTTCGTGGAACTGCATGGCGGCAAGGTGCATGTCGATTCCGTGGTCGGCAAAGGCACGACGGTCACGTGCGACTTTCCGATCGACCAGAACGCGCACCGCAACGCCGCAGAATGACCGCGCCCGCGACATTTTCGGTGGCGCTTTCGAACGAGACGGCGACTGCGCAATTGATGGCCGACCTCGCATTGCTGGTCGGACCGGGCGACGTCATCACGCTGTCGGGCGATCTCGGCGCCGGAAAGACCGCAGCGGCGCGGGCGATGATCCGTTATCTCGCCGACGATGATGCGCTCGAGGTGCCGAGCCCGACATTCACGCTGGCGCAGATCTACGATTCTCCGTTTCCGATTCTGCACGCCGACCTCTACCGCATCGATGACGCGGGCGAGCTGGAGGAAATCGGGCTGTCGCCATTGCCCGAGGGCACGCTGGCGCTGATCGAATGGCCGGAGCGCGCGCCCGATGCGCTGCCGCACGACCGCATCGATATCGCCTTCAGCCATCGTCCGGCGCTCGGATCGAACGCGCGGGCAGCCGAGATCACCGGCTACGGCAAGGGTGCCGCGCAGGTCGAACGGCTCAACGCGCTGCGGCAATTCCTCGATCATGCGGGCTTCAAGGACGCGCAGCGCGAACGCATGCCCGGTGATGCCTCGACACGTTCGTATGCGCGGCTGCGCCATGACGGCACGTCGATCCTGATGAATTCGCCGAAGCGGCCAGATGGCCCGGCGATCTATGATGGCAAGTCATACAGCGCGGCCGTGCATCTCGCCGAGGACGTCACGCCGTTCGTCGCCATCGCCAACGGCCTGCGCGACCGCGGCTTCTCGGCGCCGGCGATACGCCATTCCGACCTCGATGCCGGATTCCTGATCACCGAGGATTTCGGCCATGAGGGCATCATCGAAGGCGATCCGCCGCAGCCGATCGCCGAACGCTATGAGGCCGCGACCGACATGCTGGCGGCGCTGCATCGCGGGGCGCTGCCGGATACCCTGCCGCTGACGCCGCAGTCCACCTACACCATTCCCACCTTCGACATCGAGGCGTGGCTGGTCGAGATGGGATTGATGCTCGAATGGTATTTGCCGGACCGCGGCGTCGAGCCGAGCACCGAGTTGCGCAACGAATTCACCACGATGTGGCGCAATCTGCTGGCCAAGCCGGCCGCAGCCGCAAAGACCTGGGCGATACGGGATTTCCATTCGCCCAACATCATCTGGCTCGGCGATCGCTCCGGCATCTTGCGCGTCGGCATCATCGACTTCCAGGATGCCGTGATGGGACCGGCCGCCTATGACGTGGTGTCGCTGCTGCAGGATGCGCGGATCGACATCCCCGAAGCGGTCGAACTGACGCTGTTGACCCGCTACATCAAGGCGCGGCGCGCGGCCGACGCCAATTTCGACCCGGCCGGCTTTGCCGAGCTCTACGCCATCATGTCGGCGCAGCGAAACACCCGCCTGCTCGGCACCTTTGCCCGGCTCAACCGGCGCGACGGGAAACCGCAATATCTGCGCCACCAGCCCCGGATCTGGACCTATCTGAACCGTTCGCTGTCGCACCCGGCGCTATTGGGCGTTCGCGAATGGTACGCCGCCAACGTCCCCCCGCCGGTTGCCTGATTTACCACTTGTTAGCCACCCCGCCTCTAATCTGGAGCGGGCCATGCTTCCCGCGCGAGGGAGCCGGCCATCTGGAATTCGGGAATAGGGCCATGGGGACATCAGAGCGGCGCAAGGGCGATCGCGTCACATTCGAACGCGGCTTTGCCGCGCACATGATGGGCATCGACGGCACCTGGCGGCGCGACTGCGTGATGGAGGACGTCTCCGAGACCGGCGCCAAGCTGACGGTCGAAGGCTCCGTCGAGGGTTTGCACCTGAAGGAATTCTTCCTGCTGCTGTCGTCCACGGGCCTTGCCTATCGCCGCTGCGAACTGGCCTGGGTCAATGGCGATCAGATCGGCGTCAATTTCCTCAAGCAAGGCGACAAGAAGAAGAAAGCGGCGGCAGCCAAACGCGGCGAGGCTACCGAAGCGTGAGGCGGGTGGCGCCAGCGCCGTCTTACAGCCGTCATGTCCAATGACTATGGCCTCACAGTCGCTGGATCAGCCGAATCGCCGTGATATGATCCGCAGCGCTGATCGCAGGTCTCGAGAATCTCGGAAAATGTCCGTTACACCCGCCAAAGCCATGGTCCTCGCCGCCGGTCTCGGCCTGCGTATGCGCCCGTTGACCGACCATATGCCGAAGCCTCTGGTGCAAGTGGCCGGCCAGCCGCTGCTCGATCACGTGCTGGACAAGCTGGCCTTGGCCGGCGTCAGCGAAGCCGTGGTCAATGTGCACTATCTGCCCGACCAGATCATCGCCCATACCGCGGCGCGGACCCGGCCGCGGATCATCATCTCGGACGAGCGCGACCAGGTGCTCGGCACCGGCGGCGCCGTCGTCAAGGCGCTGCCTTTGCTCGGCGATGCGCCGTTCTTCCATCTCAATGCCGACACGATGTGGATCGACGGCGTGCGGCCCAATCTGGCGCGGCTGGCCGAGACCTTCGATCCCGCGCGCATGGATATCCTGCTGTTGATGGCGCCGACCACCTCCAGCATCGGCTATGGCGGCCGCGGCGACTACGGCATGCTGCCGGACGGCGCGCTGCGCAAGCGCCGGGAGCATCAGGTGGTGCCGTTCGTCTATGCGGGTGCGGCGATCATGTCGCCGTCGCTGTTTAAAGATGCGCCCGCCGGCGAGTTTTCGCTGACGAAAATGTTCGACTGCGCCAACGAGCAGGAGCGGCTGTTCGGGCTGCGGCTCGACGGCGTCTGGATGCATGTCGGAACCCCCGACGCGGTGCAGGCAGCGGAAGAGGCGTTTTTGGAAAGCGTGGCCTGAGCCGGTTGCGTAGGGTGGGCAAAGGCGCGTTTCGCGCTGTGCCCACCATCTCTCAGCCGAAACCGGTTAGGCATGGTGGGCACGCTTGCGCTTTGCCCACCCTACGCACCCTGATCAGATGATGATGGTGGGAAGCGCCGCGCGCACTCCCTATATTGCCCTGACCTCGAATCAGGAAGCCCATGCGCGTCTTCAGCGTTCCCGTATCCGTACCACTTCTGCGCACCGTCATCGCCGCTTTGGTCGATGGGTGGCTGGTCGATGGCTTCGAAGCGCGCAACGACCCGGAGCGGCTGGCAACGGCAACGCTGTATCTTCCGACCCGGCGCGCCGGGCGGCTGGCGCGCGAGATCTTTCTCGATGAGTTGCGGACCGATGCGGCAATCCTGCCGCGCATCGTGGCGCTCGGCGACATCGATGAGGATGAGCTGGCGTTTGCGGAGGATTCCGAACCCGGCGGCATCGCCCCCCTGGATATTCCACCCAAACTCGGCGAACTCGAACGCCGGCTGGTGCTGGCGAGACTTGTCGCCGCCTGGGCCAAGCGGCCGGTGCTGTCGCCGCTGGTGGTTGGTGGCGCAGCCTCGACGCTGACACTGGCCGGCGATCTTGCGCGGCTGATGGACGACATGGTGACGCGCCGCGTCGACTGGAACGCGCTCGACCGGCTGGTGCCCGACCAGTTCGACAAATATTGGCAGCACACGCTGGATTTCCTGAAGATCGCCCGCGAGTTCTGGCCGGCTTTCCTTGCCGAAACCAACCGGATCGAACCCGCCGCGCGCCGCGACCTGTTGATCGATGCCGAAGCCAGCCGCCTCACACGGCAATCCGATGGCCCCGTGATTGCCGCAGGCTCCACCGGATCGATGCCGTCAACGGCAAGGTTCCTGCAGGCGGTAGCGAAGCTCCCGCACGGCGCGGTGGTGCTGCCGGGCCTTGATACCGACCTCGATGACGACGCCTGGCGATCGATCGGCGGCGTCAAGGATGCCAGCGGCGGCTTCGCGACGCCGCCTGCCTCCAACCATCCGCAATTTGCGATGCACGCGCTGCTACAGCGCTTCGGTATCAAGCGCAGCGATGTCGAAATTCTTGGCAAGCCCGCGCAAGGCGGCCGCGAGGTATTGGCGTCCGAGGCGATGCGGCCCTGGAACGCCACCTCGGAATGGCACGACCGGCTGAAACGCCTGGATATCGCGGCGCAGATCGCGTCCGGCATGGACAGGCTCGCCGTCATCCAGGCCCCAAATCCGGAGATGGAGGCGCTCGCCATCGCGGTTGCGATGCGCGAGGCGCGGCATCAGGGCAAGTCGGTGGCGCTGGTGACCCCGGACCGCGCGCTGGCGCGGCGGGTGACGGCGGCGCTTGGCCGCTGGCGGCTCGAATTCAACGATTCCGGCGGCGATGCCCTGACCGAAACGCCGGCCGGCATCTTTGCACGGCTGGTGGCGGAAGCCGCTACAGCAGGTTTGGAACCGCCCACGCTACTGGCGCTGCTCAAGCATCCGCTGTTACGGCTCGGCGGCCGGCATGATGCATTGAAGCGCGGCATTGAAGTGCTCGAGCTTTCGTTGCTGCGGGGCACCCGGCCGCAGGCCGGCAGCCGTGGACTGGCCGCCGATTTTGCCCGCTTCCGCGACGATCTGCGCAAATTGCGCAATGGCGAAACTTCTTCGCTGCATCGTGCCGAACCGCGTGCACGGCTGAAAGACCACGAGCTCGACCAGACAGCAACGCTGATCGCAGCGCTCGGCAAGGCACTGGCGCCGCTGGAAGACCTTGCTGGTTCCAGACCGCATGACTTCGCCGAACTCGCGCAACGCCATCGCGAGACATTGATGAGTCTTTCCGCGGACGAACACGGGCGCGCCACCGCGTTTGAAACACCGGACGGACTGGCGCTCGCATCCGCCTTCGACGACCTGCTTGGCCGCCAGGAAACGATCGGCCTGATGGTCGAGACGTCAGACTATGCCGAAGTGTTCCAGGCCGCCTTTGCCGACCGTCTGGTGCGGCGGCGCGAGTTGCCGGGAGCGCAGCTCCAGATCCTTGGCCAACTGGAAGCGCGGCTGACCGAAACCGACCGCGTCATCCTGGGGGGGCTGGTCGAAACCGTGTGGCCGCCGGCGCCGCGCGTCGATCCCTGGCTGAGCCGGCCCATGCGTCACGAACTTGGCCTCGACCTTCCAGAGCGCCGCATCGGCCTGTCCGCGCACGACTTCGCCCAGCTGCTGGGTCATGAAGAGGTGATCCTCACCCATTCGGCCAAGGTCGGTGGTGCGCCGGCGGTCGCCTCGCGCTTCCTGCACCGGCTCGAAGCCGTCGCCGGCGAGGAACGCTGGAAGGACGCCAAAAAAGCCGGCGACAAATATGTTGGTTACGCCGGCGCGATCGACCAGCCTGCGGAGGTCAGGCCGATCGAGCAGCCGCAGCCCAAACCGCCGCGCGAGACGCGCCCAACAAAACTCTCGGTCACTGCGATTGAGGACTGGCTGCGCGATCCCTACACCATCTACGCCCGCCATATTCTCAGGCTCGATCCACTCGAACCCGTCGACATGCCGCTGTCGGCAGCCGACCGCGGCTCGGCTATCCACGAATCGCTCGGCGAGTTCACCCGGGAATATGCAACGGCACTGCCTGATGACGCCGTGCGCGTGCTGCGCCAGATCGGCGAAAAGCACTTCGCGCCGCTGATGGAAAAGCCGGAGGCCCGCGCACTGTGGTGGCCGCGCTTCCAGCGGATCGCGCGCTGGTTCGCCGAATGGGAGGCCGCGCGACGCGGCGGCATCGCCACCATCGCCGCCGAGATCGCGGGCGAAATCAAGATCCCGCTCGACAATGCCAGGGTATTCACGCTCAACGCGCGGGCCGACCGGATCGAACGCCACAGCGATGGCGGCTATGCCATCCTCGACTACAAGACCGGGCAGCCGCCGACCGGCAAGCAGGTACGCATGGGACTGTCGCCGCAGCTGACGCTGGAGGCCGCGATCCTGCGCGAGGGAGGTTTTGCCGATATCGACGCCGGCGTCTCCGTCGGCGAACTCGCCTATGTCAGATTGAGCGGCAACAACCCGCCGGGCGAGCACAAGACGCTGGAACTGAGGATCAAGCAAAGCGACACACCGCAATCGCCCGATGCGGCGGCCGTTTACGCGCGGGAGCAGCTCGAGGCGCTGGTGCGCCGGTTCGAGAACCCGGACCAGCCGTATCGATCGCTGGTGCTGTCGATGTGGACCGCCCGTTACGGCGACTATGACAACCTCGCCCGTGTCAAGGAATGGTCCGCCGCCGGCGGCATTGCGCTGGAGGAATATTGATGGCTCCGCGCTCCATTCCCGCGCCCGTCCGCGAGGCACAGGCCCGCGCATCCGATCCCGCTTCATCCGCGTTCGTGTCGGCCAACGCCGGCGCCGGCAAGACCCATGTGCTTGTACAGCGCGTGATCCGCCTTTTGCTCGCCGGCGTGCCGCCGGAGAAGATCCTGTGCCTCACCTTCACCAAGGCGGCAGCCGCCAACATGGCCGAGCGCGTGTTCACGACGCTCGGCCACTGGGTGACGCTGGACGACGAGGCGCTGAATGCCGCGATTATCGACGTCGGCATCACGCACCCGACTGCAAAGCTGCGCAAATCGGCGCGCGAACTGTTTGCCTCGGCGCTGGAAACGCCTGGAGGCCTCAAAGTTCAAACCATTCACGCGCTATGCACCCGCCTGTTGCAGCAATTTCCCTTTGAAGCCAACGTGCCGGCGCGCTTTGCCGTGCTCGACGACCGCGACCAGACCGAGATGATGGAGCGCGCCAGCCTCAGTGTGATGCTCGATGCCGCCCGCGCCCCCGACAGCGCGATCGGACGCGCGCTGCTGACCGCGATGGCGAACGCCGCCGACGTCACGTTCAAGGAAGTCGTGCGCGAGGCCTGCCTCAGCCGCGATCATTTCATGTCCTGGACGGACGAGGCGGGCAGCGCGGAAGTCGCCGCGCGGCAGGTGTCGGCCGCGCTCGGGGTTGGAGACGGCGATCAGCTAGAGGACGTCGATCTTGAAATCGTCGATGGCCCGAACTTGCCCCGGTCGCTTTGGCCGCGGGCTGCCGCCGCGCTCGCCGCCAGCAGCAAGGCCGATCAGGCACAAGCCGGGCGCTTGCTTGAAGCGATGCGCGCAACCGATACCGCCCAGGTCGACGAGTATCTTTCCGCGTTCCTGACCGACGCCAGGACGCTGCGCGCTTCCGTCGTAACCAACGGCTTTCGGAACAAACATGCCGACCTCGGTGGCCGCTTCGACGCCGAAATCGATCGACTTCCATCCCTGATCGAGAGGCGCCGCGCCGTGCAGGTGCGCGACCGTACTGAAGCCTTGCTGCATATCGGGATCGCGGTCGCCGCCCATTACCGGCGCGAAAAGGCCGAACGCGGCCTGCTCGATTATGACGACCTGATCGACAAGACGCTGGCGCTGCTCGCGAGCGGCGCGTCGGGCTGGGTGCACTACAAGCTCGATCGCGGTGTCGATCACGTGCTGATCGACGAGGCGCAGGACACCAGCCCTCGGCAATGGGACATCATTGCCCACATCATCTCGGAATTCACCGCAGGCGCGGGCGCGCGCGGCGGCGTAACGCGCACCGTGTTCGCGGTCGGCGACGAAAAGCAGTCGATCTTCTCTTTCCAGGGCGCAGCACCAAGGGAATTCGCCGCCCGCCGGTGGGAACTGAAGCAGAAGTTCGAGGACGCAAAGCTGAAATTCGAATCGATCCCGTTCACCTATTCCTTCCGCTCCGGACCGGCGATCCTGCAATGCGTCGATCATGTCTTCCGGGACGAGGCGATCTATCGCAGCATCCATGCGGAAAAGGCCTATCCGCTGCATGAAGGGTTGCCCGATGCCGGTCCGAGCCGGATCGACCTCTGGGAGCTTTCGGTCGCCGATGAGAAGCAGGACATCGAGGGCTGGTGTGCGCCGTTCGATGGCGTGCCGCTGACCAGCGCCGAGGTCAAGCTGTCGAAGCGCATCCAAAGCGAGATCCGGCGCCTTGTCACCGGCGGCACCATGACCGGAAGGACAGGCAATCGCCGCCGTCTCACCTATGGCGACGTGCTGGTGCTGGTGCGCCGCCGCGGCAATTTGTTCGATGCCGTGATCCAGGCCTTGAAGCACGCGGGCGTTCCCGTGGCCGGCGCCGACCGGCTGAAGCTGACCGAACACATCGCCATCATCGATCTGATGAATCTCGCCGACGCGCTGTTGCTGCCGCAGGACGATCTTGCGCTCGCCATCGTGCTGAAGAGCCCGCTGTTCAACCTGACCGAGGAGGAACTGTTCACGCTGGCGCGGGATCGCAAGGGCTCGCTGCGCGACGCTCTCGACGTGCACGCCGGCGAAAACAGCAGATTCAAGGACACGCTCGGCCGGATCGCCGAATGCGAACGGCGTTTCCGCACCGAGACGCCGTTTGCCTTCTACGCCTGGCTGCTCGGCGGAGACAATGGCCGCGCGCGCATCCTGCGGCGGCTAGGACATGAAGCCAATGATGCGCTCGATGAATTTCTCGAACTGGCGCTGAACTATGAGCGCAAGGCGCCGGCCTCGTTGCAGGGTTTTGTGGCCTGGCTGCGCGCGGCCGACACCGAGGTGAAGCGCGACATGGAAATCTCGCGCGACGAAGTTCGCGTAATGACCGTCCATGGCGCCAAGGGGCTGGAGGCGCCGGTTGTCATCATGGCCGACACCACGACGTCGCCGACGGACACCCAGCGCCTTCGCCTCATTCAACTGCCGACAGGGAACGGCAGCAACGTCATGGTCTGGGCCGGACGCAAGGCCGACGATCCGCGGGTCGTGGCTGGTGCACGCAACACCATGCTGGAAGAGACCGAACACGAATACCGACGCCTGCTCTACGTTGCGATGACGCGCGCGGCCGATCAACTCATCATCGCCGGCTGCAAACCCGGCAACAGGAACAGCGTCCGCGAGGATTCCTGGTACGATTTGATCACCAGGGGGCTCAAGAATTCCGGACTGGCACTGCAGGAAATCCAGAGCCCGAGCGGCGTCGTGAAACGCTTTACGCGGCCTGAAGAAGCGGCGGTCGTTTCCAGCTCCGTTGCCGAGCCGGCCACGACGGCGTCGGTCGTGTTACCATCCTGGCTGCGGACGCCGGCACCCTCGGAAACAACCGCCGGGAGCCTGTTGCGCCCCTCCGATCCCGCCGCTGACGACGGCCATCCGGTGCGGACAGGCGAAACGATCCTGCTCCGCGCCAAGGCACTGAAGCGCGGCACGCTGGTGCACCGGCTGCTGCAGTCGCTGCCCGATATCGCGCCCGAGCGACGCCGCGACGCCGCATTGTCCTATCTCGCCCGCAATGCCGATGGATGGACTTTCGATGAGCAGCAGGCGTTGGCCGAAGGGGCGCTGGCCCTGATCGCGGACCCACGCTTTGCCAATGCCTTTGCGCCCGGCAGCCGCGCCGAGGTTTCGATCGTGGGAAGGCTCGACCGGCAGGCGCGGCCACCGGCCCTGGTTTCCGGGCAGATCGACCGGCTCGTCGTCACCGAGGGCGAGGTTTTCATTATCGATTACAAGACCAACCACGCCCCGCCGCAGACCCCGGCCGAGGCTCCGGGCGGCTATATCCGCCAGCTTGCGCTGTACCGGGCGGTGCTCGCCAAACTTTATCCCCAAAGACGCATCCGCGCCGCGCTGCTTTGGACCGAAACGCCTGAATTGATGGAGATTTCCGCCCCCGCGCTGGACGCGGCGCTGGCATCCTATCATCTCGGCGTGAGCGCGCTTGACCCGGCAAGATCGCGTTCATAGGTTGGCTCCTATGATCCCAAGCGCGATTCTCATCCGCGCCGCTGTTTCCAACCGAACGAGGTATTCCCATGGCCGTTGGCAAGGTTTCTGACGCCGATTTCGAAGCCGAAGTGCTCAAGGCGACCGGGCCCGTGGTCGTCGATTTCTGGGCCGAATGGTGCGGCCCCTGCCGCATGATCGCACCTGCGCTCGACGAGATTTCCGGCGCGATGGGTGACAAGGTCAAGATCGTGAAGCTCAACGTCGACGAGAGCCCGAAGACGGCCTCGAAATACGGCGTGATGTCGATCCCGACCCTGATGATCTTCAAGGGCGGCGAGATGGCCTCGCGCCAGGTCGGCGCCGCGCCGAAGGCGAAGCTGCAGCAGTGGATCACGGCTGCGGTCTGACCGGTTTCGAACGATCGTTGTTTGAAACGGCCGGCGCATCGCCGGCCGTTTTTGTTTTGGATCCCGTAGCCCGGATGGAGCGAAGCGTAATCCGGGAGAGTCGTGCCGCGGATACCGAGTCCCGGATTGCGCTTCGCTTCATCCGGGCTACAAAATAACGAACTTACCCGATCCACCCTGTCGCCAGGGCCGAGGCCAATTCGGGCTGGCCGTTCTGCCGCGCCAGGGCCGCCATCGCCGCGTGGTCGTAGGGCACATGGCGGAACGTTACGCGCCAATGGCCATCGGCCAGTTCGAGAATAGCGTAGCGTGCGTCCGGCGTGCCGGCCTCGATGACATGCGGATATGGATGGGTGTCGCGATAGCCGGGCGAGCCGACGCTGCCGGGATTGACGATAAGCCGCCCATCGCGAAGGCGGACCACGCGCGCAACGTGGGTGTGGCCACACAATATCAGCGGCTGCGTGATCCCTTCAGCGACTTTCTCGATTCTATCCAGCGACGACATGTGAACGCTGCCATCCGGGTCAACGGTCTCCAGCCAATAGATTTCGTCGCGCGCGGGCGTTGCGTGGCAGAGAAACACCTGGTCGCGGTAGACGCGCGTCGGCGGTACCTTGCGCAGCCAGTCAAGATGAACCGAATCGAGTTGCGCATGCGCCGGCCGGTCCCATGAACCCATCTTCTCCGGCGGCCGGTCGATCAGATAGCGGTCGTGATTGCCGAGCACATGCACGGCATCGAGCGCCATCAGCGCGTCCATCGTCCGCCGCGCGTCGAGCGGGCCGCTCGCCATATCGCCGA
>Ga0310811_10001888_pt1 | contig 26029 bp, 33 predicted proteins | sample YCmetagenome_FD_207642 | JGI IMG/M metagenome (GOLD analysis project Ga0310811, IMG submission 207642) | Soil microbial communities from experimental microcosm in Duke University, North Carolina, United States - YC | ecosystem: Engineered > Artificial ecosystem > Soil microcosm > Unclassified ... | reverse complement strand
AGGGTACAGCGGGACTTTAGTCGTCCGTTAAGAAGCCGGATTGATCGAGGCTGGCCGGGCGAGCGTGCGCCATAGCTGGGCCAGGAACAGGCACAAGAGATATCTCAGCCAGGCGAGGATGCGGCGGAAGTTGTGTCCGACGGCTGAGAGGACGACGTTGGCGGCATCGCCGGCGCGGCCTTTGAGGTAGCAGCGCCCGAGGTGGCCTTCCGCCTTCAGGTGTCCGATGATGGGCTCGATGGCGGAGCGGCGGCGCAGCTCGCGCTTGATGACACCGAAAACGCCGCGCTTCTGGCCGGAGATGAAGACGCGACGGGGATTTTGTGCGTCGTGGCCGCGGTATCCCTTGTCGACATAGGCCCGCTCGATCGGACAGCCGGTGAGTGTCTCGGTGCGGTCAATGACGTCCCGCAAGGTGTGACCGTCGTAGGGGTTGTCGGGCAGTGCGCTGGCGTGCAGCACGAACAGGCCACCGGGAGCCCGGCGGTTGTTGGTGACGATGGAGGCCTTCACGCCGAACTCGTAAGGCGCGCTGGCCTTGCCCTTGCCGATGCACTCCACTTCCGGGGCATGGAAGGAATAGAGCTTCCAGCCGCGCTGGCGCTGCTGCTGCGAGCGGATCTGCGTGGCCCGGCCGAGCGGGAGGGCGAACGCCTGCTCCAGTGCTGGCTGGCCTTCGATCTTGCGGCGGATGTCGCGGATGATCCGGCCCAGCCGGCTACGCAGGATACGCAACTGCCGCTGATGCCGCCTGAACTGTTTGGCATGGGCGTAGCGGCCGGCCATCATCGCGGCGGCCTTGGCGATGCGAGCATAGGATTGCCGCAGCCTGACGCCGTGCCTGATCGCCAGGCGGTTGAGCCCCTTGATGGCCGCATGCAGCAGCTTGGCATCGGTCGGAAAGGTGATGGCCTTCGGCTGCACCGTGGTGTCGACCGTAACCCGCTTGAGGTCCTGGCTGCGTAATGCACCGGCCTCGTGCGCTACCCGCAAGCTCTCGGCCAGCAGCAACTCCAGCTTGTCGCCAAGCCGCTTGCGCCAATGGCTCAGGTCCGAGCGCTCGTGCGGGAACGTGTGCTGAAAGAACTCTTCCCCGGTGAAGAACTGGAAGTATGGGTCATGGACCCAGCGCTCGCACACCTCCTCATCGGACAGCCCGTAAATGTGCTTGAGCAACAGCAGACCGATCATGAAGCGCGTCTCGATCCCGGGCCTGCCGTTCTCGCTGTAGAGCGGCGCGATCTCGCCGTCGATCCAGTCCCAATCGACCTTGCCGGCGAGCAGAACCAGCTCGTGCTTCATATTGATGATCTGGTCGAGCCGAGCCCGGAACAGATCGTTCGATCCCGTCGTCTTGTGCTTCTTCGGCCGCATCGTTCCCTCCGATGCAGACAAGGAATCATGCTTCCCGCTTCGAGGGAATCCACGAAAACCAAATCGCAAGGTTCTGACGCCCAAAGCATCAAAACCTTGCAATCTGGAAATGCCCCTTAGCCCAAATCGAGATTCCCGATCAGTGGCTTAGTCCTTCTTCACGGACGACTAATTAGCGCGGCTCTTTTGTAGCGCGCGTTTGGCATCGGCGAGTTCGATTTCAACGGCCAATCCAAAATGTCTTGCAGTGGCAGACTTTCGAACTCCCTGAAATCGGGATAGGGGGAAGCCTCGCGGCTCCGCCCCTCCCACACCACCGGACATACGGGTCCGTATCCGGCGGTTCAGCGGATTATGCGGGTCGCCGTGCCGCGACGGAAGCCAAGCCGAGTGAGGCAAAGAAGCCGTTTGGCAGAGCAATGGTGAGCGCGGGGCTGTTCGCGAGCCGCCAAGGGCCACGTGGGCTGCCGGCGGTTTGCGCCGCCAGATCCCGGCCGACGCCGCGGCGTCGCAACTCGGCAAAGCGAGCGGGTCCATACTTCCATTGCTTCCAGGCAACGGCGCGCAACCGTCGCCTGATCCACTGGTCAAGCACGCGCAACACCGACGGGGTTTGACAGAAGCCGAAGTAGCCGTGCCACCCAATCAGGTAGGTCGACAGTTCTTTGGCGATCTGCACGAGGCATCGACCACGCGTGCGTCGCGTGAGCTCCCGAACCTTCGCCTTGAAGCGGGCGAGTGCCTGCGGCGCGATGCGCCGCCGCGGTTCTTGCCCGCCGGTGAAGCTGAAGCCCAGGAACTTGCGAACACTCGGTTTGGCAACCGCGCTCTTCGCTTTGTTGATCTTGAGCTTGAGGCGCTTTTCGAGGAACCTCTCGACGCCAGCCAGCACCCGTTCGCCCGCCCGCTGACTGCGCACGTAGATGTTGCAGTCGTCGGCGTAACGCACGAAGCGGTGGCCGCGCTTCTCCAGTTCCTTGTCCAGCACATCCAGCATCAGGTTCGACAACAGCGGCGAGAGCGGACCGCCCTGCGGCGTGCCCTCTTCCGTCGGACTGACCAGCCCTCCTTCCAACACACCCGCATTCAGGAAGGCGCGGATGAGCTTCAGGATGCGCTTGTCAGCAACCCGCTTGGCAACCAGTCCCATCAGGATGTCGTGGTTGACCCGGTCAAAGAACTTCTCCAGGTCGATGTCCACCACGATGCTGTGGCCGGCCGCAATGTACGCCTGCGCCCGTTCCACCGCCCGATGTGCCGAGCGCCCCGGCCGAAAGCCGAAGCTCGTCTCGGCGAACGTCCTATCCCAATCCGCCTGCAGCACCTGCATCACCGCCTGCTGGATCAAGCGGTCGAGCACCGTCGGAATGCCGAGCGGCCGCAGGCCGCCCGACGCCTTCGGTATCTCCACCCGCCGCACCGGCTGTGGCTTGTAGGTGCCGTCAAGCAACTGGGCTCGGATCGCAGGCCAGTGCTCCTTCAGGTGGGCTGACAGCTCGCCGACGGTCATCCCGTCGACGCCCGCCGCGCCCTTGTTGCGCTTTACTTGCGCCAACGCTGCCTTCAGATTCTCACTCTCGACAACGTCTTCCATCGACGGTCCTGCGACCGCCGGGCGTTCGAGACAGACTTCCGCCGCACGCGCTTCAGGCTCTCGGGCGCCGGCGCTTCGGGCTTCACCCTCCGCTCCGGGGCTCAAGTTCAGCTCGACCTGATTCTTCTGCCGCATGGCTCGCACGAGATCGCCGCTCTACTGACCACTTCCACCGTTCAGGCCTTCAGCGGCGCGCTGCCGCCTACTACGCCCTCGGCTGACTTCTGCGCTGCGGTCAGGCCGTCTTGCGACGGTCTCAGTCTCGTTGCCGAGACACAGCGCAGACCTCCCGAGGTAAGACCGACCGCCTTCACCGCACGCCCGCCGAATTTACCACCCCGACCTTTGATGACCTTGGACTTCGCGATCAATTGCTCGCTCGTCCGGCCGGGTAGGCCTCGTTATCCGGTGTTTGTCCATCGGGCCGCGGCTTTGCTCCACGCTTTCTTCAGACCCCACCTCACGATGACGCCCTTGCGCTTCGCTAATCCTTCGCCGCCATCAGGCTGGATAGAGGACTTCCACCTCCAAGCTGTCGCTCATACTCGGCACACAACGAAAAACCCCGGCATGAAAGCCGGGGCCCCGTGATGCCACGGCGTACATCCGGCCGTGACGATCAGGCGACAGATTGCATTTGGTTCTTAAAGAAAATGTGACCTTTTGCGGCCGTCGCTCTTGAATGTCGCGCCAATCAATCGCGATCACACACTGTTCCATCCGCGCGTTCACCCTGTCCGGTATAAGATATCCGTGTCACGAAGGGTATTCGTGAGGTTACGTCGAGCCCGCCACCGACGCCGGCACGGCGTCACGTATGGAATCGTCCAGATGGCGATGCCTTCACCGACTTCGTACACAATATCTGCGGCCGTCTGCACGATTGCCGTCAGCACCACGGCGTTCATCCACTTCACGGGCTGACCGCGCCCTAGCCAACAGGGCAGATCTTGCCGCGGAGCTGCTAGCGTCACACCGAAGGGGCTGGACTGGATCAGGCACCCCGAGTGCTCGCGGTCCTCGTCTTTGAAGCTGGACTGAGAGCGACCTAAGCGTCGAGGCTCGACCGATCATCGCAGACAGGCAGGTTCGTGGCGGTCATTGTGAGGGGCATCGACCAAGCGGCGGCGGATCACAGACACGGCCAACGACTCTCGTGAGCGCGGCGTGTTGCCGAGGCTTGATCGCGGAAGCGGAGATTCGCAATCGCCGGGTCAGAGAGCCAATCACCATTGAGTTCGTTGGGCCGGGCTCTCGGTATAGCGCGACGATCTGGGTGGGAAGACGTATTGCCTCACATATCGATGCTCCCGGGCGCGATCAGTTGCCTCATTTATTTTGCTCCTGGCCTGAGTTGAGGAGGAGGCCGGGTGCGGAGATGGCCGGGGTTTCGGAGCGCCCGGCCTCCTCCGCTGGCACCTCGCACGTCATTGGGGTGTTGTGACCTCATGCCCTGGCGGCATTTTTTCTGAAGCAAACAGCAGCGCATTCGCTTGCTCGCTGCGCCAGGATTTCAACCGACGTTGAAGGGTTCGAAGAAGCTTGTTCGGATAGTCTCCAGGATATTCCACCTGCAGGCGCGAGAGCAGTTCGCTGCCGGTCCGCCAAGGCTCGGCTTCAAACCATTTTCTCAAATCTGACGTTGCCCGGATAAGCGGATCGGGACGACGCCGGCCCCTTTTAGCCTTCACGATTGGCCGATCCGTCGGGCGCGTGGCGCCGTCCTTCCAGGCCGTTCGCAGGCTTGCCAGGAAGCGATCAATCGATTGTGATGCCGCAGCAGGATGGGCGGATGGTTGGATATCCGCGAGCGCCGCGAGGCGCTCCTGCACGTCGCGGATGTCGCGCAACAACGTGACCGGATCGAGAGCGGTATAGATTTCCTGGAGATGGTGGCGGACCGCATCAGGCGTGCGGGCGTCCGCTGACAGGCGCTGGTGGGGTGTTGCCGGCGCGCTGTATGTCTTACGTACACGAGCACCGTCGCGCTGCTTGGCTAACAGTTTGAACGAAGGTTGGAAGAAGTTTACGAACAGCCGCGCTGACCGATAGAGTTCCGCCAGTAGCTTGGCCGCCTCCAGGCCTTCGAACCTACGATAGCCGACCATCCTGCGCACGACGGCGCCGTTCTTTTGCTCGACGAACGCCTGGTCATTCTTCCGGTAGGGACGGCAACGCGTGAAGACAATGTTGGCCGCCTCGCAGTAGGCCTTCAACGTCTCATTCATGAACACGGTGTCATTGTCCGTGTCGAAGCCGAGCAGCGCAAAAGGCAATTGCTTGCGCAATTCCGTCAGCACCGTGCTCACCAGCGTCTGTTCGCGCACGATCAGAGGTGCGCACTCTGTCCAGCCGGTAGCAATGTCGGTGAGCACGAGGGTCTGGATGAAGCTGCCGCGCGCAGATGGACCGCTATGCGCTACAAGGTCGGCCTCGACGAATCCCGGCGCCGGATCATTCCAATCTGCCGAAGTCCGTATTGGAATACTGCGACGCAGGGAATGCCCCGCGTGCCGCCGGCGCTTGCGACCCAATTTTTCTCGAACCCGCACCAAGGCGCGGTCGATCGTCGCAGCGCTCATCGCCAAAAGTTTGGTGCGAATCTCAGGGGCAAGGTCGAGGTGCCCGTACCGTTCCATCGCCTCAATCAGCGCGGGCATTAATGCTTTCAGTCGCTTCCCGCAGATGCGGTCTGACGCCTCCCAAAGCAGCACGAGTGCGGTGTGTTCTGCTTCATTATATATCCGACGTCGCGCCCGTCGGCCCGGATGTACGCCTTCCTGGTTTCGAAGTAGACGCATCGCATGCTTCCGATGGAATCCGGTGATGTCGACGAACTCGTCCAATATCCGCGCCTTCTTCGCGCGATCCGACCGCCGATAGCGCACGCCTGCCGCCGCCGTCAGTTCCTTCCGCGTTGCCATGCTTAGCCACCCCATCTCCGCCCCTCGCTCGTTCCCGGTCCAGGGGAGCAATTTACGTGAGGCAACGGCTTAGGATCCGGTAACAATTAAGGCGAGGCAATGCGGAATCGAGGGCGATTGTCGCCCGCCATCGGTGAAGTCGGACAGACCCAGGCGCGCAGAAGAAGACGCCGAGGGGCCGGCGCCGGTCCGATCCGCTCGCGCAGTATTGGGAGGCCGAGATCGTTCCGATCCTGAAGGCTGCGCCCGGCATCCGCGTGATCGGCGTGCTGGACGAGTTGCGCCGACGGCATCATGACCTGAACCCGAACATCCGCCGCACGCTGGAGCGGCGCATCAACGCCTGGCGGGCGCTCAACGGCGGGCTTGCAGAACGCGCTGTGGGCGCTTGGCGGCGTGCCGCGGGAGCATCGCAGCGACAGCCTGTCGGCAGCGTTCCGCAATCTGGCCGCCGACGCACGGGAGGATCTGACGCAGCGCTACGCCGGGCTGATGGGCCACTATGGCATGGCGCCAACGCGCAACAATGCGGGCATCGCACATGAGAACGGCTCGATCGAGAGCGGGGAACGCGTCTTCACGCACCAGAGCATAGCTCAACGGCTTTGGGACCAATATAGATGGGCCTCCCGCACGCGCCGTCGCCCCTACACTCTCAAACAACACTAAGAACCTTCTAGGCCGAACGAATCCGTTGGTCGGGCGGGCGGGCGGGCGAGTCTATTTGGTCGAAGAGACGTGGGAGCCGGGAGTGTCTGAAATCGTGACGCCAATCGGCCGTAAGCGGGCAATAGATTGGCTGAGCGCCAATCCGACCCGCCGTCGTGATGCGGCTGCCACTGATCGTAAGCGGGCCGAACGCCTTTTTAATGCGGCCTGATCGATCTGCAAAAGACCGAGGCTGAAATACTGGCAGGCTGAGCGGCGTTAAGTCGCTCAGTCTGGCCTATCAATTTAGGTAGGCCACGCACGGCGGCTTTCTCGCTAAACCGCACTTCAGCTCCCAGCGGATTAAGGTTCATGGGAAAGCAGGGTGTGGGTTAGCCTTTATGATCCGAGGGGCTAACTTCACGGGGCAGTGCGGATGCCGCAGGGATAGCGCCTCTATCTAAGCCCCCCAGCCGATAAAGGCGCCGAGTCGCATCCGCGCGGCTCTTGAGCCGACGAGGAAATCATGGCACCAAAGGCTAAGCCTTTAAGGCATTTGCGCGCGCGGGACATTGCTGAAGCGGTCCATTTCGCGACGCGAGTATCCTATAAAAGGTGGCCGACGGGCGTGTGGTTTGAGCTAAGAGATCGGATGGTCAGAACAGCCGACGGGCAATTCTATCTTATCGAAGATCACCCCATTAAGCTTGACGGCCATGAAGTCGCACGGCCTTACAGTCTAGCGAGCGTCTTTGCGTGGCTGCATGATTGCCCACAACAGATTGAGCTTTGAACGGCCCAAGCGGGCCGCTTTTCGTTTGTAAATTTTCCGCGCGGATCTTTGTCAGCTTTTGGAAAGCTAGCCCGAATACTCAGCCATTGAGCTTAGCGGCGCGTGGCAGGGACAGTGCGTGCCCCGGTGTACGCGAGGGGGCTAGAGCGCCGAGTCACGTCACCGCTAATCTCAATTGCAGCGCGGGCGCGGTAGGGACAACGCCCGATTCTTATCCTGACCTGGCGCCGAGCCGTGCCCGCGTTGCTTCCGGTCGCTGAGACTGATCGCCCAAGCGTCTGGCGGCAACCAGTCCTGGTAGTTGCGCCACGGGCTTTCCCGGACGATACTTTCCGCCGTCAGCTTCAGTCGCTTGACGCTGGCCATGTTGAAGTTGGCGGGGCGTGGTAGGGACAGCGCCTCTAATTCCAGCTCGGGCGCGGAGTCACGTTGCCGCTAACTTCTACCATAGGTCCAAATGGACGGTGATCATCAGCGTGACAGACCTTCGCCCGCAGAGCTGAGACGTTCGGAGCGGATACTACGCGCCGATCAGATCGCACCTCGGGGCCTCACTAAGGCCAACGCAGCCGCCTATTGCGGGTGCTCCAAGGACGCGTTCAACACGTGGATTAAGAAGGGCTTGGTACCGGAGGCTATCCCCGGCACTCAGCGTTGGGATCGCAAGGCGATTGATTGGTATCTGGACCGGGCGTCCGGTCTGCCTACCGGGGAGACCGCATCGAGCGATCCGCTCCCAGCCTGGCTGACCTCAGAACGGAAGGCTGGCAGATAGGAGCGTACACGTCCAACCTTTTCAAGTGACTCTCGGGAGGCGCTCTATCAAAATTATACTACTGATCAGCCGGATCGCCAATGAACTTTATCCTTGCGACAATTAGGGGCACTCAGGGAGTGAAAGCAAATTGTCCGGTTGAATGCCGTCGGCCTTCGTCTTGATGTACTTGTGCCCGTTGTGGACGGCCACAATCACATCGGCCGTGCGCTTTTCCTCGACATAGAACTCCCATACACCGTTTTCGATTTCTTTGATCGTGTGATCGACGGATTGCTTCCACCTAGACCCGTCCGGGTTTACTCCGCCAACGTTTTTGATTCGCTCGTGAGGGTTCTGCCTGTCAGTCTTGTTGATGCATTGAATTCGTATGCGGCTGGTCACTCGGGTCTCTCCCATCTGCAAGAAAAAAGAGCCTCAGTGTGGACCTCGGCCGTGGGTTAGTGTGCCGACCAATCCCAGTAGGTTGCCTTGCATCCTTCTCGGCGCCGAGTCGCGCCCCCATTGCCAGGCGACCGTGACTGTGATGCGGCAACCAGTTCTGGTAGTTGTGCCACGGCTTTTTGCGGTGGATGTATCCTACCGACAGCCTTCTTCCCTCCCGAAGCTGGCGGTGGAGTTAGCGGCGCGCGTGGTAGGGACAGCGCTTCTTCTTCTCTCAGATTGAGCGCCGAGCCACGTGGCCGCTAACTCCCAACCATGGGGCCAAAGGATGCATATATTCGAGCGGCACATCACGGCCCTACGGTCGCAAGCGCTTGAGGTGCTTACAGCCAATCAGGCCCGGGCGGCCGATCAGTCTTTGAGCCTGGCAGATCGCCAAGTCGCGACATTTGATGCCGAGGAGGCTCGGGCAGTGTTAGGCATCCTCGACAGCGTGAAGCCCAATCTTAGGCCGAACGACGCGCGGCGGATCGCTGCACGCATACGCGCGCTTCTAGAGTGGGAGGGTTGAGTGCCGCACGACTCTCTCGGGGACAAAGGCGGTCAGCCCCGGTCTTCGGCGACGGTCTGGTCAACAAGGCCTACTTAAACTCGTGAACATCAGCGGCGAAGGAGTTCGACTAGGCAGCTCTCCGGCAATTCATGTCCTGTAGGGTAGCCAAAGTCATTTCGATGAAACGTCAGCTTTCTTGACCAGCACTTTAACGTACGTATCCATCAAGTACACCGAGCGCCTGGCTGAGGCTGGCGTCGAGCCGTCTGTCAGCAGCGTCGGAGATTCCTATGACAACGCTCTTGCCGAAACCATCAACGGTCTCTACAAGGCCGAGGTGATCCATCGGCGCGGGCCATGGCGCAGCTTCGAGGCCGTCGAGTTCGCCACTCTCGAATGGGTCGACTGGTTCAACAACCGGCGGCTCCTGGAGCCCATCGGAAACATCCCGCCGGCCGAAGCCGAGCAACGCTACTACGCCATGCTGGAACAACCAGCCAAGGCGGCATAACTTAAACCAAATGGCCTCCGGCAAACCCGGGGCCGTTGACTATGATTGCCGGAAAGAGCTTCAGCGAGCCTGCGAACAAACCCCTTCGCCTTTTCCTTGGGTATCGTCGTGACGACGGACATGCGCCCGTGCGACTCTTGCTTGCGGGTGCTCAACTTGGGCGCCGCTCGAGCAGGATAGCGCCGATGAGACGCAACCTTCGCTTGCAGCATCGAGTGCAGGCCGCTTAAACTCTAGCCCCTGAGGAGCCCGACGCTCCTTTCGCCAGCCGCCTAATCAGCCTCAAATCATTTGACAACGGACAACGGTTGCCCCGCTTGTGCGGTGCCATCAACCGGTCGGCCCTCTGCTGAGATGTTTCGTTGTCGTGCAGAACTTCGAGACTACAGACGCGAGCGATCGCCACGACGCGGCGCGAGATTCGCTGATGGTTCATGGATTTTGCTTTTAGCTCTGATGCCGGTAGCGGACTGGCTGCCGGGGTTCAGAAACCGTAATCGTGACCGGCCAATGTGCTTTTGGGGTGCCCTTGGACACGGGCGCACCGTCCCCGCCGAACGGGGCTGTTAGCACGCTGGCCCATTGATGGCCACTGATGCTGTCTTCGGTTTCTGAGACCCAAGCCTATGGTCGCACACAACCTAGACGGTTGCAATGTTAATATTCTACTCTAGGCGCGACGAAACCGCGCGCTTCCGTTGCAAGGCTCGACGCTGAAAGAACTTGGCCTTCCATTTGTAGATGCTGGCGTCGCTGACGCCGCCGATCTTGTTGACCTGCGACGAACGCCTTGTTCCCCACGCAGACCAAGGGCACGCCCGCTGCAGAACCTGGCACGGCAGCGCTCGACAGGGCCGGCCTCAGAAGCGCGGTCGGAAAGTGGATAAGTGTTCGGTGTGAGATTCCGCCCTGCTGATGCCACGCGCTTTGGTGTTGCGGGGCGGGCGTGGCGGGAAAGGTCGGCGCCGATCTCATGTGGTCAGCGATTAGCTGGCTGGTGGGGGTATGGGTCGTGGCCATATGTCCACTCGATTCTAAATTGGTGGTTTCCCTTTGAACGAGAACCTGAGCGACGTGCCCTGCCGCGGCGTCGACGGCGACGCGGTCGCCTCTTCCTCAGTGGCGTAGGGGCCGGAGTACTCAAAATTGAGCGCAACCTTCCACCGGCCTTTATGGCGCGACACGAAGTATTGAACGCCAGCCATAAAGCTTGCTCCGGCCTCGCCCCTGTGATCGACAGATGGCCTTACTCTGCAAATCTGCCGCGGTCGCCTCAACTACCGAATTTGGTGGGCTCGGAAGGAGCAGCGCCTTGTAGTGATAGGGCTGGACTGTTGCTGTGACCGGGGAGACCAACTGCCGGGCCTTGGTCGCTTCCCTTATTCACGAGCGATCGCGGCTGCAATCGGCGAGATCGAGTGTCGAGAGCGAGATGTCGCCTAGCTGCTAGCCAGTCTTTTCTCTCTCGTTAGAGTCAAAGGCTGGATTGATGACGGATTGGGAGACGATCCACTTTTCCATTATGACCGTGATCCCAAGCTCTTGTTCCGTCTCAGCCCTCGGGAAAACATGCGTTCGATCGTCAAACTCGTCAGGGTCCCTCACGGTAGCAGCACGATTTGAGCCGAACCGCGTTGCCGCGCCCTTTCTATTGCCCCCCTGCACGCCCTGGGGAACGTCATTGGGATCTCCGTTCTTAATTAATAGTCTTTGACTGCAATACTGGGCGATATGATCCGGAAGCGCCGATAGCGGCGCCCGCTTGGCTTCTTCCCGTACTCGCGCTCCCACGTCGAAGTGTCAATCCGCACATCCGTCATGTTCGCTGATCGCCTCAAAGATTACAACCTTGCCCTAGCGACCGTGCTTCAGAGCGTCAATTCCTTCGAGCTGGTCGGGGTTGGGCTCGTCCTTGATGTTCCAACGGATATCGCAAGCCGCCGAATCTTCTCCAATCGAACAAGCGCCTCTTGGAGTAACGAGGCTCGGAATTTGCAAGTCGTCGGCGCGGGGTGGCGCTGCTCAGCCGTCCTTCGGAAATCCCTCCGTTCAATGCAGAAACACCATAGCGGCGGCACGCCTGACAGCTCTTTATTTCCGTCAGCTACAAATTCTTGTAGTTGACCCGCGCGGTGTCCTCCGGGCTGAATCGCGATCAACCCCACAGGAGAGCAAAGCTATGTCTCCACTAGAAGCAATCACCCGTTGGCTGGACTCACAAGATTTGGGCATGCAACTTGAGATCGCCGGTTTCGCGACATTCTTGGTTTTCGGGGATGATGACACTTTCACGCTCGGCGACTCGGAGCAGCTCGAGTCTCTTTACCGATGGTTGAACGAGCCAAGCTTGGCATCGGGCATCGCCGCCGAACGTGCCCTGACCTTTCGAGTGTACTTCGCTTCCTTGGCCGAGGATAGATCGACGGGCGCCGGATGGAAGCGAACCGAAGTGTTGGTGCGGAGAATTCTGAAAGACGCTACGCGAGACGGGAGGTTTGCCGCTGCCCGCAAGGCGCAAAGGATGCTTGAGCTCTTGCCCGCCCGAAAAGAGAGCTGGAATCAGGTCGTGAGATCCTGGAATGAATTGGCCGCGACGTATCTAACACACGAGGCTCTCAGTAGTTGGAGCGCCGCCGAGAAGCTCCGAGGCCTGAGGGCGATTTCAAGCACCAGCGTTCCTGTTGCTGGGCTTGGGTCGCCTCATCGAGGCGCTGCTTAATTCTGGTAAAGCCGCAATTCCCCTGTGCTGCGGGGCGAGCGTCTGCATGCACCTGTCGGATCCATGGCGGCCACGCTAGCCGCTTAAAAGCATGACAGCGCATTGAAACTGACCGTCAGGGCCACCGGAGGATATCTCCACCCGACCGGCGGCCCACTTGCGATGCTGTAGCACAAGAGCCGAAACCGGCATCTCAATGGCAGGCACGGCTTCGCGCTTTTCTTCGAACATATGCCAATGCCAGCGGGCCTAACACATCGAGATGAACGAAAGTCTCCGGATAGGCTATATCGTTTCGGTAGCTTCATTGCTCGAGAGCCGCTCAGGCCGATGTTCAGGGCCGTAAAAGGTGGTACGTCCGCCTGCCTTCGGCGCAGACGTGGCTGCTGCTCGACATGATGTCGCGGCGGCGTCAGTGCCGCTGCGAACGAAAACCGACAAATATCGGACAAAATCCGCAATTGGTGACGAAAAGTCCGGATTGGCTATATAATATGAGATCGTTGGATGGGGGAGCCCGATGTCGATCTATAACCCTTTGAGAGACAAGCTGGTCGCAAACAGCTCTGCCTCGCTCAAGATGACCTTTGCCGACATCGAGATGCTTATCGGTCGCTCCCTCCCGAAATCAGCGTATGAATATGATGCGTGGTGGGCCAACGAAGACCCCGTCAAAACAAATCACAGTCACAGCCTTGCGTGGACAGTTCCGGGGTATCAAGCCGAACCAAATCGATTGCAGCGGACAGTAACATTTCGGCGCAGGGGGTAGCATTTTCCGCAAAAGCGAATGCCTTGAACCTGGTTCGCTAATTCGACAATCGAGGATGCGTCGTGAATGAAAATGATCACGCGACACGACTAAGCCCGTATCGACAAGACATGATATTTCTTATCGCAGTAGCCTCTCCCTCCGTTGGCAGCAAGCAAGGGGCGGCCGGGCGCCGATACGCGTGCCGAGCTCGATCTTGGCGTCCCTCATCTCCGCCAGCAGAGCCACGGGATCGAGCGTGCGATAGCTCTCGAAGGCGCCGTTCGTTTGACGCCTTTGCTCAGCTTCGGATGCGCGAGAGCGCACTCAGGGATCATCGCCGCTTCGAGTTTGGGACGGAGCGGATCGGCGACCTTGCCGAACTGCGCCGTTGCAGCTTCTGCATCGAACTCGGTGACGATGAAGGCGAAGACGACACGGCGCCCGGTCTTCCAGCAACCGGCTCACGTGGCTGTTGGAGATGGGTGCCGTAGTCGGCCGCTCCGAGCGCAGTCGTTCAATACCGAACTCGGCTGGGAGTTCTGTGAGAGCTCCTGGAATAGCCAGTTCTCGGGATGTCGCTCGGCCTGTTTCGCGGCTCAAATTTCATGTATCGAAGAGGGTACTGGCCGTGATCGAGAAGGCCAGCCGCAGCAAGAAATTCTGGACTCTTAACTCGATGCGGCGCCGAGCCTTATCGCCGGCCCCTACACACGCCTCCGTCTTACTGCGGATGCATCGTCCGCCCGGAACGAAATGGATTGAATGCGGCTCGTCCGTCGAAGCTTCGCCGTAAGCGGGAACACTTGCATCCAATGGCCGACGAACGGTCGATACGGGCGGAACGAGGACACGCGGAGCAGCTGCAATCAGGAAACTGACTCGCTGTCGATGCGCTGACTCTTGTCATGCTGATGTGCTCGAAGCCGCGCAGGACGGGTAACCGCGATTAGACATTTTCGGGTCAAGCCACTTAATCAACAGTCGGCGGACAGCATCCGCGACCGACCCGACATGCACTTTGCCCATCGACCGGCCGCTCAGGCGGCGCTTGCGACCCCGTCAACTACCAACCCTTGCAGTTGATGGAGGTGGCGGAAACGTGGCAATCGTCGTCAATATCCCGTCGGGGGCGTCGAATTCGAAACTGGGATTCAGAAGAATAAAAAAATTGCTAGCGGGCACGGTAGCCCTCAACACGCTGGCTGCTCCTGCCTCTGCCGTTGATCCGGCCGCGCGGCCTTACTTCAAAGCGCCTCCGGCGGTCATTCCGATCTATGATTGGAGCGGCTTCTACGTCGGCAGTGCTGGGACGTGGTCAACGCCGGCGGCGTGGTCGTCGCTCCGCCCGTTGGCATGGGGCGCCATCATGCGACGGGAGGCACGGTGGGCGGTCACATCGGCTACCGCTGGCAAATAGCGAACTCGGTGTTCGGTCTGGAGACGCAGGGCAATTGGGCCGATTTCAAGGGCTCCAACGCGAACCTTGCTTTCGCAGGCGTCCGGGATGACTCCACGCTTGATGCATTCGGCCTGTTCACGGGCCAAGTCGGCTATGCTTGGAATAACGTGCTGCTCTATGTAAGAGGTGGGGCTGCAGTCGTCCGTGACAAATACCGGGTCTCCGATTTTGCGACCGGGCTCACTATCGACAACGGCAGCGAAACTCGTTGGGGCGGCACGGTAGGGGCGGGCCTTGAATTTGGCTTTGCTCCGAACTGGTCCATCGGCGTTGAATACGACCACCTGTTCATGGGTCGTCGGGATGTGGATTTCTTTTTTTCACCCGGACTCGTGGGTGTTCCGGTGGGCACTTTTGCAGGGACTGCCCGTATCGGTCAGGACGTCGATATCGGCTTGGTCCGTGTGAACTACCGGTGGGGTGGCGTGATCGCCACGACCTATTGATCGATCTTCGCCAAAATGGCGCGGGTTCGCACCAATATCCTGAGCCGCATCGCGGCATAGAAACCTTGGCAACAGGGACTCGCATCAATAGCGCTATCGGCTTCTTGTCGGTACATCGGCTCGAGCTGGTTAGGCGTGGTTCAAAGGAATCTGGCTGATCTGGTTATGACGCAGCGCCACGGCGAGATCGCGGCGAACTCAAGCGTGCTGCCGTGGTCGAACGCCAGCCGCTTAGTGGCTGGCTGCGCCGATTTCCCGGCCCCGTGCCTCCACCTGCATCACCGTCGGCTTTCCGGCCGTCGGAGAATGATGAGGCAAAAAATAGTTTTGTCGACCGTCGTAGTTAACCCGGCCCTCGCTTAGGGAGACACAGGTCATCGATTACAATCGTTCCGGTCGGCCGCAGCACGCTCATCGCACAGGCAGCGCACTGAAATGCGAGCCGAGGTGCGAGCCGGGCGCACCTTCGTGCTACGACTTGGTCGACCAGGTCGAGGCCGCACTGGCCACCTCGGACGAAAGGCCGACGAGCGGTCGAAGCGGCGCTCGTGCGAGGGTGGGACATAACGTCGACGACGTGATGGCTTGCGTCATCGTCGCTGCCGATCTCTGCGCCCGATCAGCCTGCCGAACCCCCGCTGGCGCGGATCAATTGGGAGCGCCTCGGAGAGCGGATGCAAAATCTCGAGAGGTGGATCGGCAGCGCTGAAGCGGAACTCTTGTGTTAGGACAGAAACGCGGCTGTCATCCGAGCCGCATTGCCAGCGTCTGCTCGTAGTAGATCACCTCCGCGAAGCCACGGCCGAGGAAGACCGCCAGTGGGTCGGCGACGAAATCAAACGCGAAGGGGGATGAAGAACAAATCGGTTTGCCTGATCCGACCGGGCTGCAATGAAGATGACCCCCTTTGACAGGGTTGCCCCTCTTTACAACTTCCGATTGCGTGATAGTAATCCCCTCTAGCCCTAAGAGGGGGGCGGCCGTGGCGATCATCGAGAACATTCGTCTGCTCAAGGGCGTAGCCGTGTTGCGCTGATTGACTTCATGAAGGTGGTTGACGAGACCCACCTCACCGACCTGCGGAAATACTGTAAACCCTAGCCGCCATCAGCAATGGAGCGCATGTACCGGCTTAACCCAACAAACCATCTGTGTGTCCGGCTTTGTCGCGCTGCAATCAAGACGCCACGATGAGGAGGTCCGGTTCTATGCCTTTGTCATGCTGGCGGGTGACGGCGACGACTATCGGCGCCTGCCGCTGTCAATGCCGCTAGCATGAATAAAATGGGCTAGATACGGCCGAAAGTCGCCCACACCCCGTCTTCGCCGTCCCAGCTGCCGCGGCTCGCCGCCTTGGAGTACTCCGTGGCGCGCTGCTCGAAGAAATTGGCGTGCTCGACGCCATTGAGAATCTCGACGAGCCACGGCAGCGGATGCGCCTTGAGCTGGGTGAACCCGCCCTCCTTCGCCTCGAAGAAGCCGAAGACCGGGGCAATCCGGAGTTGGGCCAGTCGCCAGTCGGCGACGTAGCGGACGTAGGCGTGGATATGCTCAGGCAGCATCCCCTCGATCTTGCCAAGGCCGAAGGCGAGCTCGACGAAGTTCTCCTCCAGCTTCACCATGGTCTTGGCTACGTCGACAATGTCGTCGCGGACGGGGCGCGTCACCGCGCCGGTTTCGCGGTGCCATTCGTGAAATAGCTTGATGATGCCCTCGCAGTGGAGACTCTCGTCGCGCACTGACCAGCTTACGATCTGTCCCATGCCGTTCATTTTGTTGTGGCGTGGGAAGTTGAGCAGCATGGCGAAGCTGGCGAACAAGGCCATGCCTTCGGTGAAGGCGCCGAACATCGCCAGGGTACGGGCGACATCCGCCACGCTGTCGACGCCGAACTCGTGCATGTAGTCCGCCTTGGCGCGCATCTGCGCATAGCCGCGGAATGCCTCGAACTCGGTCTTAGGCATACCGAGCGTCTTGAGTAGCAGGGCATAGGCGTCGATATGAACCGTCTCCATGTTAGTGAAAGCGGCCATCATCATCTGGACGGTGAGTGGCTGGAAGATCGGAATGTACCGCTTGAAATAGTTGTCGCCGACCTCGATGTCCGACTGAGTGAAGAAACGGAAGATCTGGGTGAGCAGCGCGCGCTCGCTGTCGGTGACGCGGCCCGAAGCCCAGTCGTTGAGGTCGGCGCCGAGCGGCACCTCCTCGCCCATCCAGTGGGTCTGCTGCTGGCGCTTCCAGAACTCGTAAGCCCAGGCATAGCGATCGACGTCGTAGCTGCCGGTCGAGTCAAGGAGGCCGACGCGTCCCTTGCCGATCAACGTGCGCGGATCGGCGCGCGATAGATCGATCACTGACATGCGAGGCACTCCTCATAGTCGGTGCGCTGCCGCGCCGGCTGCTGCGTCGGCGTTGCATCCCCGGCAATCTTGCCGGCGAACGCCGCGCGCGAGATCGACTTTGATCGACAGTAGTAGAGGCTCTTCACCCCACGCTTCCACGCCGTCCAGTGCAGCATGTGGAGGTCCCACTTATCGACGTCGGCCGGCAGATAGAGGTTGATCGACTGGCTCTGGCAAATCAACGCGGCGCGGTCGGCGGCAAGCTCGACGATCCAGCGCTGGTCGATCTCGAAGGCGGTGCGAAAGATCGCTTTCTCGTGCTCCGACAGGACGTCGAGATGGGCGACCGATCCGTCGTGCGCGATGATCGACTCCCAGGTCGCCGAGGTGTCGGCGCCTTTCGCGGCCAGCACCTTAGCGAGGTGCGGATTGCGCACCGAGATGGCGCCGGATAGCGTCTTGTGGGTGTAGATGTTGGCCGGGATCGGCTCAGTGCAGGCGCTGGTGCCCCCGCAGATGATGCTGATCGAGGCGGTCGGCGCGATTGCGATCTTGTGGCTGAAGCGCGCCATCACGCCGCGTTCCAGGGCATCCGGGCACGGGCCACGCTCGCGAGCGAGCGCCACGGATGCGGCGTCGGCTTCGCGACGGAGTTTTCGGAACATGTTCAGATTGAATGACTTGGCCAAGGTACCCTCCATTGGAATGCCCTTGGCCTGGAGAAACGAGTGGAAGCCCATGACGCCGAGGCCAACGGAGCGCTCGCGCAGGGCGGCGTAGCGGGCACGCTTCATTCCGTCCGGCGCCACCGTGATGAAGTGCGTGAGCACGTTGTCTAGGAAGCGCATGACGTCCTCTATGAAGCCGGGCTCCTCATTCCACTGGTCCCAGGTCTCGAGGTTGAGCGACGACAGGCAGCAAACCGCGGTGCGCTCCTCGCCGCGATGATCGATGCCGGTCGACAGGGTAATCTCGCTGCACAGGTTGGAGGTCGAGACCTCGAGGCCGAGCTCGCGCTGGTGCTTGGGGAGCGCACGGTTCACGGTGTCGATGAACAAGAGATAAGGCTCGCCGGTCTGCAGCCGGTTCTCAAGGATGCGTTGCCACAGCTGGCGGGCGTCGATCTCGCGGACGACCTCGTTAGTCTTCGGGCTGCGCAGAGCGAATGCGGTGCCGGCGCCCACGGCACACATGAACTCGTCGGTGACGTTGATGCCGTGATGTAGGTTGAGGCTCTTGCGGTTGAAGTCACCAGACGCCTTGCGGATCTCGAGGAACTCCTCGATCTCGGGATGGTGGATATCGAGATAGACCGCCGCCGAGCCGCGCCGCAACGAGCCCTGGCTGATCGCCAGCGTGAGGCCGTCCGTGACGTGGATGAACGGGATGATGCCCGAGGTGACGCCGCCCCTCGCCTTCTCGCCGATTGAGCGAACATTACCCCAGTAGGTGCCGATGCCGCCGCCATTGGAAGCAAGCCAGACGTTCTCGTTCCAGGTGCCGACGATGCCTTCGAGCGAGTCCGACACTGAGTTAAGGAAGCACGAGATCGGAAGGCCGCGCGTCGTGCCGCCGTTGGAGAGCACCGGTGTGGCCGGCATGAACCACAGCCGAGACATCGCATCATATAGACGTTGGGCATGCGCAACATTGTCCGCGAAGGCGCAAGACACTCGGGCGAACATGTCCTGGAGGCCTTCGCCGGCGAGCAGATAGCGGTCGGTCAGCGTCAGCCTACCAAACGAGGTCAGCAGGTCGTCGCGCGACCGATCGAGCGAAAGGTCAGACGGAGTTGGCGATCGCGCGGGGGGCCTCGGCAGGGGAGCCGGCAATGCTGGGGGCTGCACAAGACACAGTTCAGGTGTGGTAGGCTTTGCCTGCGCTGAGGGCTGCCGCACACTCGGCAGCTCAATGAGATGACCATACTGATCGAAATCGTAAGACGCCGACATCGGCAACCCCGTGATATTTGGGGGCTGGGACCGTGCGGACGACTTGCGAGGGGACCGGGCAAATGTCCCCGGCTGCAAGCGACCCACCGGGCACCCCGCCCGAGGACATGGGTTCTGTCGCGGTAGGTTTCCTGGCTCGCGGGTCGCTGCGGCTGTCGGCCTTCCCAGCGCTGTCGCGCTAATGCCTCGGAATAGCCGCTGCCGACACAATGGGTTCCCCCCTAACACCGTGCCACCATATATGCGAATTTAAAACCACTACGACACCACATATAGAAGCCTTTGCCCAGACTCGTCAAGACGGCACAGTCAAGTTAACCAGTTGGAGCAGCCCCGAGGTCGAGGTTCGAAATTCGCCGAGCGCCTGTCCTGAGAGCCTCACTCAAAAAACATAGATGTCTCAAGGCCTGGCCAATCGGCGAGTTAGGAGCCTCAGATGGGCGACGAGCGGCCAGGCGAGCTCGGTAGCGGCGGAACCTTCGAAGTCTTTGCAGAGATGCCCACATCTGCCGAGCCACGCAAAGGTGCGCTCGACGACCCAGCGCCTGCGATCGGCCAAGATGTGCTCAAACCTTTGGAAGTGGCGTCGCAAATTCTCCAACAGGGGAACAGCAACCCTGGACATCCTGAATGTTGGCATCGATCGGTTCGCGGTCCGCGAATTGAGTTGGGCCGGATCGGGTTTCGGTAGCCATACGCGTCTCGCCATTCATCGCTTTCTGTGGCCTTAGATCAAAAATTGTCTGGAGCCCGACCGCAAATCGATGCAGCCGCCCGTGGCAATATCCCAGCTTAGTGGATTTGACCCCGCCAGCTCTCACATCAGACGTGCCAACTTTGCCGAAGAGACGATTGGTATGCTTTTCGCAGGCCCGGCGAGCCGCCTCACGTGCTCAGTTGTCTGGCCGCGAACATAAGCCGTCCTGACCGAACGCGGTCATGTCAGGTTATTGGCAATCAATCCTAACGGGATGAGGCGGAGCTATGCTTGAGTCTGGGTGACGAGCCGATCCGGCGGCGCGGCCTTGCTGGGTCGGAATGAAGCCGTTCGCAACATTGGCGTGAGCGGCGGCGAAGAACCGTGTTGTATCTCACCAACGACCTTGAAGCCGTGACGTTGGTAAAAGGGAATGTTTTCAGGGTTCGAACTTTCGAGGTAGGCAACAATGCCGTCCTCATCGCATCGTTGAAGGGCGTAGTTCATCAGCAACGTGCCAAGCCCTTTTCCGACCCAGTTCGGATCGACGGCAATGAGTGGCAGATACCAATGTGGCTCGTGGGGACGATGTTCGGCCATTCTCCGCCGCAAGTGTGCCATATCCTCGGTAATCTCCGGGCGCAGGGATAGCGCCATGATTGCATCCAATGCCTCCTCATCTTGCTGCACGTTGGGAGGCAGCCACAGGGCCGCGCCACGAATCTCTCCCGCGACGTAGGCTGTGCCATGTGCAAATGCTCGGCCCCCACAGGCGTCAATGAACTGAGGCATGCTTCTAAGGTATTGCCTTGGGTCAGGCCAGCTCCAACGCATCAACGGATCCGCGGCAAAGCCGAGCACAATTGTCCAGACAGTGCTTGCACGAATGTTTGCGTTCGCAGATCTGATATCTGATTCTTCTGTCATGAAGTCGTTTCGGGGCTCTGTTTTGGCATTGGCCTTCCAAGGAGGAGCATGGCATCGACACATCTGACGGTGAGCGGAATGGATGCACCGACGGGGACTCGCCGGGTGCATTTGGTTTCCCTTCCGAGATCTCCGCCTGTCTCAGACGGCTGACTTTGACGGCCACTTCGGACGAAGGCTCCTTGGTAGGCAATGCTTGGATCTACATATTCCTGGCGGGCTTCTGCGCTTCCACGCCCTATCTGGAACCCGCCCCGCCCTTCCCAAGGAAGCTCCGACGTTCTCAAGGTCGACACGGTTCGGCAGCCTGCAACCGTCCGCGAAGGGAATGACATGAGGACGCCTTTGATATTGCAAGTGCGAAGAAGTCAGGGCATGGCGAACATCGGGCGATGGCTGCCTGAACCGGGCTCCGGCACGAGCAAACAGCCAGCCAAGTGTCGCGCGTCGAGGTCCAGACTAGGCAAGGAATCATCACCTCGTCTCGTATTGAGCGGTTCTCGTAAGTTTCTTGGTCAAAACACATGCTAAGTGCGAAACCTCCATTGCCAACGTCGTGTCCGCGGTCACCGGCAGAGAGAGCTTTCGTCTGCGAGACTCATATGCGTAGTACAGCGGCTTTCCAATTATCGCATGTTGTCCGCGCTCCTTGATGTTCTTGTCTCGGCGCATCATCGCCGCGATTCGCGATTGTCGGATCAAGGCAACGGGACTGGATACCACGACGCTGCCGCCGTCGACCTACTGAACAACGCAACTTGGGATCGCGCGAGAGCTTTCGTGCATTGATTGATCGTCAGGCGTGTCGATCGCTCGCACAACGGCGTTAGCTCTATCGAGCGAAAACGTTGCTGTCGTGCCCTCGTCGTACTTGACGCCCAGGTCAGTTGTATCCGCCGCGATCCTTGCCATAGTGGGAAAGACAGCAGGCTGACGTAGTTGCGTGAGTAACTCTCGTAAAAGAGGTTTTTGGCCACAAGCGTTGATGGCTTCGTAGGACTTGTTCCAACTCACTCCCTGATCGGAACGGTTTGGAAGATTTCTTGGCGCTGGTATGCTTGCCACACCAGGTCCGAGATCCACGTGGTGAGTCATGTTGTTTCGTTCTGTCTTGGAAAACTGTAGTCGTCGGGGCAGCATATCAGAAGGCAATGTAGCGAAGACCTCCCCAGAATAGGTAGGGATCTATCCGCCCTTGATGCTGAGTTGGCCCGGGTTCAACCTTGAGCATAGTCTGTCGAACGCCATCCGGAACTGCCCCCTTTTCGTCATGAAGAACTGCCCCCACCATCGGACGTTTGATGGTCGCTTCCGCCGGTGACGGGACGGAGGGAGGCGGAGCCGACCGGACGGCCGTCACCGGCGGTCGGCGGTTTGATGAAGCCACTCTTGGCGCGGAGTCGGTAGCTGTCGCCGCGGATCGTCAGCACGTGGCGGTGGTGCAGGAGCCGGTCGAGGATCGCGGCAAGAAGACGCGCCTCCAGTAGACGATCCACCGGAAGCGGCGGATCTGCTTTGAGGCCGTCGTCTACGTTCGCCAGTCGACGGCAGACCAGGTCATCAACAACCGCGAGAGCGAGCGCCGCTAGTACGGCTTGGCCGACCTTGCCCGGCAGCTGGGCTGGAGCGAGGTGGCCGCAATCGACGACGAACTCGGTCGCTCTGGTGGCGGCACCGCGCGTCCCGGTTTCGAGAAGCTGCTCGCCGCCATTTGCGAAGGGCAAGTTGGCGCTGTGGTCTCGAGTGAGGCCTCTCGGCTGGCGCGCAACGGCAGGATTGGCATACGCTCCTGGAGTTCTACGGGCTCGTTGGAACACTGATCGTCGATGAGGATGGCGTCGACGATCCTCGCCATCCCAACGATCGCCTTCTGCTGGCATGAAAGGCACGATGAGCGAGATGGAGCTGTCTATCGTTCGGCAACGCTCGCTTGAAGCCTTGGAGCAGAAGGCACGCAGGGGTGAGCTCTTCCTCAACGTCGCCATCGGCTATCTCAAGGTCTCCAACGATCGGATCGACAAGGACCCTGATCGGCGCATTCAGGAGGCGCTCGCACTCGTGTTCACCAAGTTTGCCGAGATGCAGACACCGCGCCAGGTCCACCTCTGCTTACGGCAGGAGCGAATCACTTTGCCCGGGGGGCGGCCATGGCCCCGAGGGCCGCCACGTCGAATGGAAGTTACCAGTGTACAATACGATCTACCACATCCTGACCAATCCCGCCTATGCTGGCGCCTATGTCTTCGGGCGCTCGGGCAGTCGGGTGACGATCGAGGCCGGCCGCAAGAGGATCGTGCGGGGCTTCCGGCGCGAGCGCAACGACTGGGAGGTTTTGATCAAGGACCACCATGAGGGCTACATTACGTGGGCGGAGTTCGAGAAGAATCAGGGCCTGATCACCGACAACGCCAACGGAAAACGCTTCATGAGTCGAGGCTCGGTTCGCAGCGGCGAAGGCCGGCTCGCGGGTTCTTCGTTGCGGCCACTGCGGCCGCAAACTTCACGTTACCTACAGCGGTACGCACAGTACTGTCGGGCGGTATCATTGCCGCGGTAGCCAGATCAACCATGGTGGAGACCCGTGCATCTCATTAGGCGGTCTGCGCGCGGATCGCGCGATCAGCGCGGAGGTCATCGCGCGGCTGCAGCCGCTGGGTATACAGGCAGCGCTGGCGGCCATGGAAGCGCGCGGCTGTGAACACGCCGACAAGCTGCGTCAGCTCGAGTTGACTCTGGAGCAGGCACGCTACGAGGCAACTCGCGCTCCTCGGCGATACGAGGCTGTCGATTCGGACAATCGCCTTGTTGCCGGCGAGCTGGAGCGGCGCTGGAACGAACGCCTGGTCGCTGTCCGCGAGCTTGAGGGCAAGCGCGACACGTTGTTGGCTACGCCGGAGATGACGTTGAGCGACATCGATCGCGATCGGTTACTTGCGCTTGATTCCGAACTCAAGAGAGCTTGGGAAAGTCCGGGTGCAACAGCTGCGACGCGCAACAGGATCATCCGAAGCTTCATCAATGAGATCGTTGTGCGCATGCGCGACGAGGTGCTGGACTTGATTGTCCACTGGCATGGCGGCGATCACACGGCATTGCAGGTGAGGAGGAACCGCACCGGCGAGCACCGCGGCGGATGTGGTCGATCTCGTTCGTGTCCTCGCGCGTCAGATGCCCGACAGCATCATCGCCGCGGTTCTCAACCGCGCCAGTAGGTCGACAGGGCGTGGCAACAGTTGGGCCCGCGTCCGCGTCCGCGTTCGCAGTCTGCGCAACCAACACGCCATCGCGGCCTACCGAGAGGACGAGCGCGCCCAGCTGCGTTGAAAGTCAGTCCTTCGACGGCTCGCCGTCTGATCGAAGAACAGAGCTTGCCTGCGCAGCAGCTGTGCAAAGGCGCACCGTGGATGGTCAAAGCGGTTGATCTGGAACATCCCCAAGTCAAGGGCGCGGCGGTTCCGGCGGCCATCGTCTGGCGATCCGGGTCAAAAAGAAACTCAACTCCAAGGGGGTAGCGAGGTGGGCAGCATGAACCTGACTCGAGCGCGCGAGCAGCAGCACGTTCTCGCCGTTGGCGATCCAACGTGACGGCGGCCAGGTCGCGGATCTGCTTCGGTCGATCGACGGCTGCGTCTATGATCCTTGCGCACGACCTCGCGCTCGCACAGTAGGATCAGCGTCTCACGCGCCGACAGGTTCACGCGCGCCGTCTCGTCGGGCAGGTTGTCGAGCTGGTCGCGGATGCCGGAGAGCTGCGAGCGCGCCAGCATGGCCCCCAGCCAATCGATTGGTGCTTCGGTGACCTTCTTTGTACGCACCATCAGAAGCTCCCTCCGATCGTAGCTTCGTATTCGGCAAGAGGACGTAACAACGAGGGCAGTGGTGAAGGCGCCGGCACTGTCGGTGTCGCGGTTGCTGGTTGGCAGACCGCGCCATCGCGACAGGCAACCCCGTCGAGGTGGGCGAACTCGACGATCCGCAGCCGGCGATCCTCCGATTGCCTGTGACCGCAACCTCGCGCATGCCATGGTGGATGCGCACCTCGCCAGCCGCGACCGTCACCGCCACGCGCTCGCTGATCAGCCGCCAGGGTACCGTAGTTGTTCGTATCGATCTCGACAGCACAATCGTTGCCGACGACGCGGGCCAGTTCGCGCGGCGATCCGAGCGACGCCGAGCGGCTTCGACCGGTGTACCTCGTCACACGCAAAGCGAGTGATCGGCGCCACGCCCGTCGTGCCGTGGATACGTACGTTCGCCACCCCGCCCTCCCACTCGGCGAGATGCGTCTCGAATGCCTCCCAGCTCGCGAAGGAATGCCCCGCGATCACGCTCTTCTTCACGTAGCGGACGCCATTCTCCGTCTTGCCCTTTGTGCGCGCCCGATACGGTGCGCAGGCGCGAGGACGGAAGCCCCAATGCTTCGCGAACGTGATGAGCTTGTCGTCAAACTGAACCGACCGGCTCACCTGTCGTGGCGCACCACGAGCGCGCGTGGATTGTCCTTCAGCACTTCCTCCGGCAAGGTCGTGAATGCGCTCTCGAGCCCAGCGAACCAGTGCTCTTGCTTTTCGGCGCGGGTCGCCACGAACACAAATGCTTTGACCTTCGCCCCGCCGATATCGACCAGACGCTCGCCGAAGTCGATCTGTAGCTGCCGCCCCGGGGGCGTCTCGAACCGGGTCGTCGCCAGAGCTTCGGCCTTCAGTGCCTGGCGGTAGGGCTGCACGGCGCGTCGCAGCGTTCGCCGGCTGACCGCCAAGCCGTTTTCGGCCAACAGGTCGTGACGGACCGCATCCGCATTGCCGCGATGTCGAATGAACCTCTCGCGCAGCCAGCCTTCAAGGCCATGACCCGCTTCGCCCGCTCAGGCGACTTGAAGGCTTCACCCACCCGCGCCACGTAGTCCTTCACCGTCTGCAGCCCAGCTGGCGCGCAATCCGCTTCAGACCTCACCCACACACCCTCAGGTGCAACATCTCCGTCACGTCATCCGGCGTATTCATCACCTGCCCCTGTGAATTACTCCACGACAAGCCTTTGATTCGTTAGAGCTGGCCCCGCAAATTCGGACAGTAGCTTGAGTGGATTTTCTGCCTGACAGCGGCGAGGATTCTTGCTGCGAATCAGGAGCGAAGATGACGAAGAAGAGCCGCCGGACGCATTCTCCGGCATTC